>VOFG01001200.1_pt1 | contig 194000 bp, 195 predicted proteins | sample 5384171 | NCBI WGS metagenome assembly VOFG01 (sample SAMN12384726, study PRJNA508395) | human gut metagenome | isolation source: healthy gut F | host: Homo sapiens | reverse complement strand
ACAGCTGAGTCTTTTAACCGTGTGGGTTATTTTCATGTTCGCCACCTCTTTCTTGATTGTGACTTTATCATACCGCAGGACAAATCTTTTTTATGTGACGAGGTCACATTGATAAAAAAATCCGGTGCTTATTTTCAGCACCGGATTTTTAAGAGGATGAATTATGCTTTCCACAGGCTGTGGAGGTTGCAGTAGGCGTAGACCGCCTCGACTTCGTCGCCCTCGCAGAGAGCGAAGCAGACCTCCGGCTTTTCGCCGGGATGCAGCTCCTTACGCTGGTTGCCCTGCTTGGTGTGGAGAGAGACCCACTCGATGTAGTGCTCCGGCAGCATGGGATGCTCCACGGAGCCGACCTTGACATGGACGATGCCGTTTTCCACCGTCCAGACGGGGACGTGCTTCTCCACGGCCGCGTCGGTGGTGCCGGGGATGATCTCGCTCATCGGCTCACCGCAGCAGATGACGGGAACGCCCGTATCCTTGACCTTGGCAATGATGTTGCCGCAATGCTTGCAAATGTAAAACTTCTGCTCCATGATGATTCTCCTTTTCTTTCTTTAATAATTCTCCGCGTGAATTTCAAAGTAGCTCTGGGGATGATTGCAGGTGGGGCAGATCTCGGGTGCCTTCTCACCGATCACGATGTGGCCGCAGTTGCGGCACTCCCACACCTTGACCTCGCTCTTGGCGAAGACCCGTGCCGTTTCGACATTGTGCAGCAGGGCACGGTAGCGCTCCTCATGGTGCTTTTCAATAGCAGCGACCAGACGGAAACGCTGCGCCAGCTCATGAAAGCCTTCCTCATCGGCGGTTTTGGCAAAGCCATCGTACATATCCGTCCACTCGTAGTTCTCACCCTCTGCGGCGGAGAGAAGATTTTCAGCGGTGTCGCCGATACCGTTCAGCTCCTTGAACCAGAGCTTGGCGTGCTCCTTTTCGTTTTCGGCGGTTTTCAGGAACAGCGCCGCGATCTGCTCGTAGCCTTCCTTCTTGGCTTTGGAGGCAAAGTAGGTATACTTGTTGCGTGCCTCGGACTCACCGGCAAAGGCCGTCATCAGGTTCTTTTCGGTTTGGGTACCTGCGTATTTCGATTCTTTCATGGTCGATGCTCCTTTCAGTTTTTCTGCTTTCATTATATCGGAATTATGATTCCGTTCTGTAACAAAGTCACATTATTTCAAGCGGTTTAGGCTGTTCTTATCCCGCAGCGTAATCGCGCCTCGCCTTAGTTCCACAAGCCCGTCCTCTGAGAAGCTTTTGAGCATCCGTGCCACTGCCTCCCGCGCCGAGCTGATGTGCTGGGCGATCTGCTCATGGGTCATGCGTATTGTGTCGGAGCCGGTACGCACCGCTTCGGCAAGAAGAAATTCTGCCAGCCGCCGATCCAATCCCTTGAACATGATCTGCTGCATCGCCCACATCACATCAGAAAACCGTTTCGTTGCCAACTCATAGAGGAAGCAGCGGACATGAAGATTTTGCTCCTTGAGTGCAGCGATGACATTTGCAGGGATAATCAGAACGTCCGTATCCGATCCTGCGGTCATTTGCGTATCAAAGGTGATCTGACTGATCACACAGGAGGCAGAAAGCACGCATAGCTCACCCGGATACAGCCGGAACAATGTGACTTCTCGCCCTTCCTCGGAGAGAAGATAGGTGCGGATCTCGCCGGAAAGGACGAACAGCATTCCAAGACATTCGGTGTCGCTGCTGTGTACGAACGCACCCTTTTCATAATGACGGACAAAGGCGCTTCGGCGTAGCGTGTCTTGCTCCTGTTCGGTCAAGGATGACCAGAACGGAAGCTGTGTCAGTGTGCGTTCCATATCAATGGCAGCTATGCTTGCCGCAGCCGTGGTCACCGCAGGTGTGCCCATCCTCGCCGTGCTCGTGGTCATGGTGATCACAGTGAACATTGGGGTCGTAGCCCAGATTTCCGCTGAGCAATGCGCTCAACGCTGCGTCAGCGTCCCCGCTGACACCGCCGTAGAGCTTGATGCCCGCCTCGGCCAGAGCCGCCTGCGCACCGCCGCCGATGCCTCCGCAGATCAAAGTGTCTACACCGTGCTGCATCAGGAAGCCTGCCAGTGCGCCGTGACCGCTGCCGTTGGTGTCAACGACTTCCGCATGAGTGATTTTACCGTCCGCAGCTTCATAAAGTTTGAACTGCTCGGTATGGCCGAAATGCTGAAAGATTTGACCGTTTTCATAGGTAACTGCAATTTTCATAATGGAATCTCCTTTGCGATTTTTGTTGGATTTTTCTGTGTTGGCTCTCTGCATCTGGCAGCAGCGGCCGCAGTGGGCTGCCTCCTGTCCTCCGCAGATGCGGTAGTTTCCCCCGGTGATGTGCAGCGATTTCCCGTGAACAAGACACGCTGCGATCTTGCGCCGTGCGCTTTCATAAATCTCCTGCACGGTAGAGCGGGAAATGTCCATTTGCGCGGCACACTGCTCGTGGGTTTGCCGCTCCAGGTCAACCAGCCGAATGACCTCGTACTCGTCCAGCGTCAGCAGGATCGGCTCGGTATCCTCGCATCCGTTGGGACAGAATGCATCGACCTGTGGTACGCCGCAGATCCGACGGCATCGTGGCGGTCTTGGCATGGACGCCTTCCTCCTCCCGTTTTCGGTATATACCGATTATAACGCCTTGAACAGAAAAAAGCAATATTCTTTTCAAAAGCCGCTGCAATTTCTGCCCTCGTATAGATGCTGGCTGATATTCGGAGTCGAAAGCAACATGTGAGTTATCCTCAAGTTAGATACTTCACGAAAAGAAGCGACGCCTGAACGAGTGCCCGTGGCACTCGTTTTTTGTTGCAATGCAATGCGGGTTAAAACATTTTTGATACGCTATAAACAAACACAGTTCGATAAATGACTTGAACCGCAGAGCAAAAAACATAATTTTCTGTATTATAGCATAGACCACTGTATGCCTTCAAGGCAAACAGCGTAAAATCGTGGGTTATTTTTCTTCGGTCATCACCTAAAATAATCATAAGATAGGTGGTGAATATCATATGGACACACAATTCGTGCGTGATCGAATTACTCAGCTGAGATTAAAAAAGGGTGTCTCTGAATATCAAATGAGTTATGATCTCGGGTATAGCAGAAGCTATGTTTATAACATATCCTCTGGCAAATCGTTGCCGCCTATGGCTGAGTTTCTTCAAATCTGTAACTATTTTGATATTACACCAAGCCAATTTTTCGATGAATCCGAAGAAAATCCTGCACTCCTGCAAACGGCCATTGAAGAATTGCGAAAGCTGAATGACGATGACTTAATGCTCATCATCGGCAATATTCGTCGGCTGACCCGTGAGTGACCATTCCCTGAAATAACACATTTGTAAGTACAGAGAAACCGCAAGGCATCGGTGTATAATCCATGCCTTGCGGGATTTTGCTTTATAGAGGTGATTTGCATTGAAGCCTGAGAGAAAAACAACTTGCAGTTCTAACTCTGGGTAATACGCCGGAATTGCATAGTATATCACCACAAAGTACACATCATTTGATTGCCATATACCATACCGATGATTTCTATAAAGGCAATCAAATGAGGTGTATACTAATAGCATAGTAGGTGGTACCAATGTTCAATGCACAACAGCGGATTCGACAGTTAATGGATGAGCGTGGATGGACAATTTACCGATTAGCGCAGGAGTCCAAACTGTCACAGACAACGATCAGCAATATCTTCAAGAGAAATAACCAACCGTCCCTGCCAACGGTAAATGCGATTTGTGACGCTTGCGGAATCACACTGGCGCAGTTCTTTACGGAGAACGATACGGCAAATTCACCTAACGCCAAGAGTGAATTAGATGATAGTGTTGCGGCTCTCAAGGAGGATCAGCGCGAGGCGCTTGCTGCATTCATCAAGACAATAGTATAGTACATAACCGCTCAGCCATACTGTGCGGCTCACAGCAGAGGCTGCCCGAGTTACATTGGACGGTCTCTGTATTTTTTTACAAATCAAAGGGGGCATATTCATGAGCAGCGAAATCATGCAGGAAACCACACCGCTTGTTGAATGCAGTGCGTTCCATCTTGGAATGAGCGTATTGGAGGCCAGTCTGCGAAACACCGAGGATTCAGAAGCTATCATCAGTGGCCTTCTGAAAGGTGCAGCTGAGTTTTATGGCGCATCAAGAGCCTCTGTGGTGGAAGCTGACTGGGATCTGGGAATCGGCGTCATTATCTACGAATGGTGCAAAGATGGTGTGCCGGCGCAAAGGGATATGCTCCAGTGCCTGCCCATGGAGAAGTTCCCGAGATGGAGGAAAGCACTTCGGGCCAATAAACCGGTCGTGATTTCTGACTTGCAGAGATTAGAGAAAGTCTATCCAGATGAGGCAGCCTTCTTTCGGGAGTATGGGGTGACTACACTGCTGGCGGCACCATTCTCCAAACGGATTAATCAGGGATTCATTGCCGTGGACGATCCGACCCGCTACACGGATGACCCGGTTTTCCTATTCATCGCCTCCTATGCAGTGGTTGTGGAACTCAACGAAATCAAACAGCAGCAGTCCCTGTTGGCAGCAACAAAAGCCTCCAAATACAATCCGGAAGACATCCATATTAATTTCTTTGGCGGCATGGAGATCATCAGCTCCAAAGGGACATTGACCGGAGAAGATATTAAAGCGGATCAGTGCTACCTGCTTCTGGCATATCTCATTCTGAACCACAAAAAGAATTTCTCTGTTGACACACTGGCAGAGATCATCTGCCCATACGACGAACTCGATTCGCCATATAAGGTCGTCAATAATATCGTTTACCGCCTGCGGCGTACTCTTTCCGTCATCGGGCTCGACAAGCTGGTCATCGGGAAGAATGGTATATTCCAGATCAATCCCAACTTCAATATCCATACGGATTTCGACCGCTTTGAGGATGCCTGCATTCAGTTGAAAACAGAAGAAAACCCGGATATGCGGCATTTCTGAAGCAGGTCAAGGCAGAGAAAAACACGGCGATGTTCCCGTGCTTTTCTCTGCCTTGAGCGTTGAATCAGGCGCTGTGCGCCGGAAAGGAGAAACTATGAATATCCGAAAGGCTGTGGACTACAGCACAATGTTTGCCACACTGGAATCTGTCATGAAAGCAGATCTGCCGCAGATGGAGCTATACTGCGAAATCGGCAAGGCCGTCTGTGCCCACTCGGAAAAGGGTGCAGCGGTAGCTGCTGCGGAGTTCATAAAAGAACAATACCCGGATATGACCGGCTTCTCTCCGCGCAATGTGCGCCGGATGCGGGATTTCTGGCAGTTGTACAGCGGCACGCCGGAACTGCTTGGCGAAGCGCTTCACTTGAATTGGACACAGAACGTTGTGATCATGGAGGCAGAGCTGCCCGCAGAGGAGCGCCGCTGGTACATCCGGCAGGCTACAGCACGGAATCTATCCAAGGCGGAGCTTCTGCGAATGATCGAGGGTTCTGCGTATCTGGAAAGTGTTCTCGACGAAAAGGTCGATGTGTGGTATAATGAGGGCAACGATGAGATTTCGGAGAGAACGCAGTATGAAGAGGATCCTGTTTATCTGTCACGGCAATATTTGCCGCAGCCCCATGGCCGAGTTCGTGATGAAGGACTTGGTACAAAGGCTGGGCTGGCATCGCAATTTCATATCGAATCAGCGGCTACCAGTCGGGAGGAGATTGGCAACCCGGTCTATCCTCCGGCACGGCGCAAGTTGGCCGAGCATGGGATCTCCTGCGAAGGCATGCCGCACGGCAGTTGACAAATCGGGATTACGACGAATACGATCTCCTGATCGGCATGGACCAGGCCAACCTCCGGGATATGTACCGTATCTGCGGCGGCGACTATGTCGGCAAGATGTCCCTCCTGATGGATCACACCGCCCATCCCGGCAATGTGGCAGACCCATGGTACACCGAGGACTTCGAGGCGACCTGGCAGGATGTGCTGGATGGCTGCCAAGGACTTTTGAAAGAATTCATGACAGAACGAGGTGATTCAAATGGCACAAAACGATAATATCCAACTGTTCGAAGACAAGCGTATTCGAACCGCATGGGATGAGGAAAAGGAAGAATGGTACTTTTCCGTCGTTGATGTGGTAGCTGTACTGACTGATCAGCCAGATTATCAGGCAGCTCGTAACTACTGGAAGGTAACGAAGAAACGCCTGAAGGATGAGGGAAATGAAACGGTTACAGCTTGTAACCAGTTGAAAATGACCGCTTCGGATGGCAAAAAACGATTGACTGATGTAGCCGATACCGAGCAGCTTCTCCGAATCATCCAGTCTATTCCTTCCCCGAAGGCAGAACCGTTCAAGTTGTGGCTGGCACAGGTCGGTCGAGAGCGTATCGAGGAGACCATCGACCCGGAGCTGACCATTGACCGCGCTCTGGAAACCTATCTCAAGAAGGGTTACAGCCGTGAGTGGATCAATCAGCGGCTGCAGGCCATCCAGGTCCGTAAAGAACTGACGGATGAATGGGATGCCCGCGGTGTGCAGAAAGGCGTAGAGTACGCCATCCTCACGGACGAGATTTCCCGAGCCTGGTCTGGCATGTCCACCCGGCAGTACAAAAATCTGAAGGGCTTGAAAAAGGAAAACCTTCGTGATAACATGACTACGCTGGAACTGGTACTGAATATGCTGGCGGAGGCCACTACCACTCAGTTTTCAAGAGATCGCAAACCAACGACCTTCCAAGAGAATTTGGCAGTTGCCAAGGCGGGCGGTCAGGTGGCTGGACGAACCAGAAAAGACATTGAGTCCCAGTCAGACACGCCGGTCATTACTGCTAAGAATGCCGCACAGCTTAATCAGGTAGTGACAGATCTGCTGGAAGGAGCAGTCTCTGACACAACTGAAGAATCAAAAGACAAGTGAGTTCTGTGCATCAAGTTTTTCTTGCTGTCATACGACGTTTTTTAAAGCAAATTTCAAAAAATCTATAGTGTTGAGTTATGACAAATAAGCCCGATGGTTTTGATACGAGACCATCGGGCTTTTTTAGTATGGAAATTAGTGCAAGAATGTGATACAATCAATTCCGCAAAGGAAAATTGTCAGGTCTGTAAATTTAGGAGGTACAACATGGAAAGAGAATACCCCCAGAAAATGTTTTGGCTATTTGTTCTAACGAATTTCCTATTTCACTTTTTCTACTTATCTGTTCCGGGGATCATCCTCTGCATCGTTGGGATTTGGATAAAGACCTGTCTTTACATTGGATGTGCGGTTCTTGGCCTGAATCTGATCCTTTCGATTGTTGAACAGTCACGCATCCGAAATGCTGCCGTGTCTCATAGCGAAAACCCTGAGTTCAACGAACTGATGGACGCATTTTGCAGCCCTGACGGGCTACAGGCAGTCGGGAAAGTACTGGATGAAAAGATCAAATCCACCCCTGATGATGAATCTGAAAAAGGAAAAGACCAATAAGGTATCTTTTGATTCATCTCTCGTCTCATTATGGTTTCACCTTTCACCGCTATGGTTTCATTTTTGAGTGAAACCATTTGAAACCAAATGAAACCGTATCATTTTTATCAACTGTTGCCATAAAGAGTTACCGGTATAGATGCGTCTGGCGCAAAGCCAGGCGCATCAACCGTTTCCGGGCTTTTTCGAGCCCGGATTTCTTCTTTTGAACCATAGATTTTTATGGAGGTTTCGGAGCGACTGACCGGATTTGAACTGGAGGATCTCATGTCTTGGACAGTTTCCAACCTCCAGTGCCCTTTTAGAGAGGACTTTTCTCTCCAAAAAAACGGCATCATTGCAGAAAAAGAATCACAAATATTGGGGTGTCGTTTTGTCGGCTTTGACGAGCCGAAAAAGCGGCGCCCTTTTTCAATTTCTAAAAAGGGCGCTGGCTGCAGCGTCTGAAACGGCAGGCCGGAGAAGACCTCTCCGGCCTTATTTTTTTACAACAGGAGGATCGCTCACATGGGCACCCAAAACACAAGCCGTCAGCTCCGCTACCTTGAAGAAATCCGTATTTCCCTGCACCGTGCTGGCTTTGGAACCTTGCCGTTGGAGGGAGCGCAGTTGCCTGTCCTTTGGAACGGCGCACCCCTCTGCCGCATCACCGGCAAGGGCAGCGTGTTCTATCGGCGGGAGGACGCGGACACGTCCCAGGCAGAGGACGCCCTGTATCGCGTCGAGGACATCGCCGCGAAGACGCTGGAGTATTTGACCGCTATGGAATTCGCCCCGCAGCTCAAAGCCAGCGGACTGGATGGCGACTACCGCATCCTCGCTGACTTTGGCGGCACGGTGCTGGCAGGTGCTCCGAGCAAATACGGCGTTCAATTCGTCACATGGGATTGGGACTACCATACATTGGGGAGCTGATCCGTGATACGGATTGCCCCGCCGTGGAGGAGTATAACGACTTTGCCGAAGCCTTGGAGGACATCTGGCAACAGGACGGGATGCTTCTGACCTACGCTGCCGTGCTGGACGCCGAGCGGCCGGATACCCTCCGCGGAGCCTGTGAACTCCTGCGAAATCTGGACAACTACCAGCGCATCGTAGAAGGTGCCTACGGTTATGGTCAGCAGCGATTGCAGGAAACGCCGGGGCTGGATGATGAGGCCATCTATGAGTTGGAGGGCTACATGGATTTTGAGCAATACGGTCGGGACTGCATGAAAAATGACGGTGTGACAAAAACGGAGTTCGGCCTTCTGCGCCGCTCGGACCCGCCGTTTCCAGAGCAGCGGCAGGGGCAGAGGATGATGTAAGTAAAAGCGGCTCGATCCATTTGGATCAAGCCGCTTGATAAGCAGACAAATTGGAAGTTGTTATTATCTTATATATCTTTTATTTATATTTAAAATTAGTATTGATACTATTATTGTTACAATTAAAGTTATACAACAACTTAACAAAGCAACGGTGTACAAGGGGCTACAAGCGATAAAAAGAAACAAGTGGTTTGATAGAGTGGAAAAAGTATCAGATTTTCCACTCTATTTTTACATAGTCGCTGGTTGCGCTGATTGATGAAATCAGGCTGTCAGCGGCTTTCCGCTTGTCCTCAAAGCTGATATGCTCCCAATCGTCCAGATACCCGGACAGTAATTCAATCTGCTGGGAGGACAGCGTTTCAACGGACAGGTCTGCAATCGCCTTGGACAGTGTTTTGCGGCGGTTGTCCAAATCCTCGATTTTTTTGTTGGCGTAGGCAAGCAAGGTGGCGTTGGCCCCGGTCAGCGTATCAAGCAGTTTTTCAATCTCGGCTTCTACCTGTGCAAGCTCCACCTGATAGGCGGTAATCTTGGGATTGACTTTTCCCTCGCCGCCCCGAAGCAGTTTGAACTCCCGGAACTTTTCTCCCATAGCGGTGAAAATGAACTGTTCAAACTCATTCTTGCGGAGTGTGCCGCACCCCGGACAGCCGTATTATAGCCTGACATCAGCAGCCCTCCAATCTGCGAACCATTCGCAGATATTATAGCATTTCCCCCTTTGTCAATATCATCCCGCGATACCGGCGTCTTTCCGACAGTTCAAGATTTGTCAGCGTAAAAGAAAACAGCGTCACATCAAAGGCTTCGAACCGGTGGGCTCTTACGCGGTCAAAGCAGTCCGCGTTTCACGGCATCATCCACCGGCTCCAGTTCTTTTTCCAGCGTACAGGATAGATCCCATAGCAGCTGACGTTCCTCGTCATCCTCTGTGGTCAAGCTGCCCAATTCATCCCACCGCAGAATGATTCGATACAGCGCCAGAGCCTCCTGCTCCGTGAATCTTAATTCCATAAGCGGCGTCTCCCTCTCAGTTGCTTTTCAATGGAAAATCAGTGGTAAACGATACCGTACATTTCATCGCGTCAGCCGCATCTCATTCTCAAACTGCTCCATCGCCTCCTGCCGGCTGGGGACTTGTGCAAGCGTGCAGGAAAACGGCTGGCCGAACAGGGGTTGGGACAGTGTCTCCGCCCAATGCGTCAGCACCTCCGGAGTGAGGGGGCGCTCCTCCCGGAGAAAGATCACCCCGTAATAGGGCGGTACAGACGGGGAGAGCAGCTGTGTCAGCGGGACGCCGCTCCGGACGGAGGCGTTGCAGAAATGCATCTCCGGCGAAAAAAGCGGATAGTACAGCGCCCCGACGAACCAGTCCTGTTCGCCGCTTCTGAGCCTCCTTGCCTGCTCCAGAAAGTGCGGATGATCCGGGTTATCCGGCTCCACAAACTCACCCTCCCGAATGGTCTGGTGAAGTGCGGGGAGGTTATGGAAATCAAAGTGGAAAAAGGGCACCTCTCCTGCCTCGTCCTCAGAAAGAGAAAACTCCGCCGCATGGAAAGGTTCCAGGTCCTTACAGCAGCGGTAATAGCCCCACCAGTAGTTCCAGTCATAAATATGCAGATATTTTTTTGCTTTGCAGTCCATAGATGTACTCCATTCTAACAATGTCGGCACAAGAGGAAATCACAGGAAACTCTCCACCCAGTACCAGCAAAAATCTTTTCTAAGTCTGTCCTTTTTGCAAGAGGGGCGCTCAAGGGCAGTGCGATGATCTTCTTATCTGCTCACCGGAATGGAGATCTCGAAAACAGCGCCGCCATCCCCGTTGTAGGCACGGATCGTTCCCTTATGCAGGTGGATGATCTCCTTGGTCAGGGCAAGGCCGATGCCGGATTTTCCGCTTTTTCCCATGTAGAAGCGGTCAAAGATGTGGGGCAGGTCCGCTTCGGCGATGCCGTCCCCATCGTCCTGTATCTGTATCATCACATGACGCTTGTCCGCGCGGCAGGTCAGGCGCAGCTGGCTGCGGGCATAGCGCACACCGTTGGATAGAACATTGGTGACGGCTCTGCGCAGCCGGGTATCGTCACAGCTGACCATAACGGGCGTTTCGGGGAAGTCCGGCACGATGGCGATGCCGCCGCCGGCGGCTGCCGGCTCCACGGCGCGTATGCTGTCGTAGAGCAGCTCCCGAACATCCATCTCGGAAAGGGCAAGCGGCTGCCGCCCCATATCGATTTTCGAGATGTCCAGAAGCTCGTCCACCAGCTCCGTCATGCGGTCGCTCTCCGCCAGGATCACCTCCGCCGCGCTGCCTGTGTCCATCACACCTGCCTGTATGCCCTCCGCATAGCCCTGTATCGCCATAAGCGGCGTTTTCAGCTCATGGGAGGCGTTCTGAAAGAAGGTCTGCTGCCGCTCCGTCTCCTTTTCAATATCCCGGCCAAAGCGGAAGCCCAGCAGGCACATGACGGAGGAGATCGCCAGCAGTACCGCAAAGAACGCCCAGTTCAGCGTCACGATATAGCGGGTGATGGGGCCGATGTCTATATACATGATGTAGGCGTACGGCTTTTCCCAATCGTCCTGCTCCTCCTGCACGGACATGAATATCAGGTGATGTTTGTCCGTTTTGAAGGTATAGCATTGATTGAGTGCAATATCCCGCCCGGCGCAGTATTCCAGCAATTTTTTCTCCAGGTGATAGGTATCCCGGTTCCATGTGTTAGGTCGGTATCCGTCATCCAGTTCCAAAAAGACGATGCTGGGGGTAAAGAAATTCCCCTCCTCCTCGCCCTCGTCATAGATCGGCTCTTCGTCGGTATAGGGGATGGTGCGGTTCTGGTACTGTGCCTCGCTGATGAGCGCCTTTTTTGCCTCACGCACAAAGTGGGCAGGTATGATGAGGTTCACCGCCAGCATGAACAGTGCAAAGAGCAGCAGAGCCGCACCGAGGATCAGATACACGATCCGCAGCTTGATGTTTTTCATGTGCGCTCCGCTCCTTTCAGCTTATAGCCAAAGCCCCATATGGTGCTTACGCTGACGGTGCTGCCCGCTTGCAGCAGCTTTTTTCGGATACGGCGCAGCGTTTCATCGGTCACGCGGGTCTCCACCTCTGAGTCAAAGCCCCACACCGCGCTGAGCAGCTCCTCGCGGGAATATGCCTTTTCCGGCTGCTTCATCATATAGCTGAGCAGCCGCAGCTCGGTCTGGGTCAGCGACACTGGCGCAGTCCCATAAAAGATGGCGTTTTCCGTGGCGGAATAGCGGATATCCCCGTAATGAAGCTCGTCCGCCGCCGCCGCCGTTTTTCCTCGGTCCATCTCCACACGGCGCAGCAGCGCTTTGACCTTCATCAGAAGAATGGTCGGGCGAAAGGGCTTGGTGAGATAATCGTCGCTGCCCTGACTGATGCCCATGACGTAATCCAGCTCGCTGTCCTTGGCCGTAAGCAGGATGATGGGAATATCGGAAACGGTGCGAAGCTCCCGGCACACGGCAAGTCCGTCTGTGCCGGGCATCATAATGTCCAGTATCACAAGCTCCGCAGGCTCCTGACGGAATGCCTCCAGCAGCGCGTCACCGCTTTCAAAGGAGCGCACGGCATATCCGTCGCTTGCGAGGAAGCTATGGAGCAGCTCCCGTATGCTCTTTTCATCGTCCGCCAAATAGATGGAATGACCCATGGTGACCTCCTTGCAAGCAGCGCCAAATGCTGCGCGTGAGCGCAGCATCGGCACGATGTTGATTTTATACTATCAGAATCTCACCTTTCCGTCAAAGGGGGCAGATGCCGCTTTCGCAGCCGGTGTTGCCCCAAATGGTATCGTACAGCTTGCACAGCTGGTTATCAAGCTCTACCAGACGGTTATAGTCGGCGATCAGCTCGTCCTTTTCCGCGTCGGACAGGAAGCTCAGGCTGCGGATGAAGGCGGCCTCATCATAGTTGTCGAAGTCGTAGTCATCCGGCAGATTGAAGTACGCTTCATCTACCTTGTCCCACAGGTCGGCGTGCTTTTCGCAGATGCGGTCATACTCCTGCTCCAGGGTGTCGATCTCATCCAGTACCTTGGGGTCGGCCTTTTCCAGTGCCTTCTCGTAAAGCGGCATATTGTCGCACTCGGGCAGCTGCCCATACAACTTCTCCATCTGGGCATCCAGTTCGTTCAACTCCTTGATGTCCGCCAGAAGGGTCTCCTTCTCCGCTTCCGTCAGGGCGTTGGTGCTGCGGATAAACGCCGCCTCATCAAAGTTTGTAAAGTCGTAGTCGTCGGGCAGGGCGTTGCAGATTTCGTCCAGCTTTTCCCACAGCGCCGCGTTTCTCTGGAAGATGGCGTCGCTCTTCTCTTCCACCGCCTCGATCTGCTCCCAGATGGCGTCCTCATTCTCGGTGGCAATTTTAGTAACAGGCTCCATTGGTGCGGATGTGGCGGCAAAGGCGGAGGTTGCCGTGCCGATGGCCGATACCATCAATGCCAGTGCCAGTGCAAAGCTCAAAATCGTTTTCTTTTTCATGGTATGTTACGCTCCTTTTTGAAGTATTTTTGGTTGAGTTTCAACCTTGTCTGTAGCATACCAGAAGCTGCATTGAAATTCCCCCGCGAAAGTGCGGGGAAAGTGTCACAAAAGTGCAACGAGACCAGCCCGGAAAATGAACGAAAGCCTTCTCCACGCCTCAAGGGCAGAAACGGGCGGACGTTTTTAAGCAAGAAATCTTTGAGGCGATTGGAACAGCGAAAGACTGGCTTTTACTACCCGGTTGACAAAACGGATCATTTCCTCCTTGCTGTACTTGTCGTAGCCCTCCACAACGACATGCATCAAGCCGTTTGACAGATGGGTATACATCATTTCCAGCTCTGTCTCACTGGCATTGGGCAGCTCCTTCCGCCAATAGGCGATACTGTCCTCCTTGGCCAGGGCAATCATCCGCATGAGGACGGTTGAGCTTGTATTCCCCAGAATCAGAACCCGGCAGGCTGCCTGATTCCGATCGACCATATCGTAGATGGCTTCGATCAAAGCCGTCACATCAAACGAATTGACATAGCGAAGGGATTTTTCGAATGCATCGATGAGTTCATTCTCAATGCTCTCCATCAGGGCAAAGCAATCGCTGTAATGGGCATAGAAGGTGGCACGGTTAAGCTGCGCCAGCGCACAAACCTCCTTCACCGTAATTCTGTTTACAGGTTTTTCCTTCAGCAGCTTCAGAAAAGACTGCTTGAGCACCATTTGCGTATAGCGTTTCCTTGCATCCAGCTTCTCCATATAGAGCCCCTCCAAAAAAAGTTTACAAAGATTATCAACACTTCAACAGGCAGTGTTGCTTTTCTTTCAGTCGCTTGGCAAGTGCTGATTGTTTCTGTATTCCCCCTCAAGTATACTGTACTTGTGAAAGATAATCAACACTTGTATACTTATTTGAGAGGAGGCTCTTTGAATGTTTGATAAATATCTTGTTACAGGCGCTACCGGCTTCCTTGGTAGGGCCGTTGCGGAGGAGCTGGTACGCCGCAAGGCGCAGGTGCATGCGCTTGTGCTGCATGATGACCCCTATATCGATTTGCTCCCGAAGGAGGTCCACACCGTCATCGGTGATGTGTGCGATAAAAGCTCACTGACAGACTTCTTCGCGGATGCCGACAGCCGTACCTGTGTGATTCACTGTGCTGGTATTGTCTCCGTCGCATCCAGACCCGGTCCGAGGCTCTATCAGGTCAATGTAGGCGGGACATGGAGGGTTCTCCGGCAATGTATGGAGCATGATGTGGGCAAAATGGTCTATGTCAGTTCCGTCCATGCCATACCGGAAAAGCCAAAGGGCTGCATCATTACGGAGGATTGTGAATTCTCTCCGGGGCTTGTGGACGGAGATTACGCCAAGAGCAAGGCAGCTGCAACCGAGCTGGTATTCGATGCAGCGGAGCGCGGGTTGAATGCCAGCATTGTATTCCCCTCCGGCATCATCGGACCGGGCGATTTGCAGGGCGGGAGCTTCACCTCTATGGCGAAATCTTTCCTTTCTGGAAAGCTGCCCTTTGCCGTTCGCGGCGGATATGACTTTGTAGATGTGCGGGATGTGGCAAATGGCATTCTCGCCTGTTCCGAAAGCGGAGAGCCCGGCAAAGGCTACATTTTGTCCGGCCGCTATGTCACCATTCGCAGGATGCTTCAGCTGGTGGGAAAGGCTGCAAAGCTGAAGTATCGGTCCATCTGCCTGCCGCTGGGGCTTGCAAGGCTGGCGGCTCCATACTATGAACGTCGAAGCCTGAGGGAGCGAAAGCCGCTGTTCTTCACCCCGTATTCCGTTTCCGTCCTTGCCTCAAACGGGCAATTCAGTCATGCTGCTGCGTCGGAACGCTTTGCATATCAGCCGCGCCCGATTGAGGAGACCTTGGGGGATATGACAGCCTGGCTTCTGAATCAGAAGTGAAGGGGCAATGTGTGCTCCGCTATCAGCCAAAAGCGCCTCAGGCAAATTGCACACGCTATTGATATGCCCCGCGATCAGTGAAAGATAATGCTGCGAATCTAAACCATTTTTCGTTCTTATTTTTAAAAGAGCAAATCAAATTGAATCCTGTAAAAATGATTGCAGAAATTCCTATAAACAGCCACATATATTGTCTCCTTAAATTCTCTTACCCTGCACTCCTATGAGGCATGGTTCGCAATCGTGTTGCCTGCGGACAGGAACTGCCGATGAGAGGATCGTTCGCAGCTCCTTTACCGGTTCTCCGCCAGATATTCCTCCGCATAGTGGACGGCTACCGCGCCGTCCGATACGGCGGTGACCACCTGCCGCAGCGCCTTGGTGCGCACGTCGCCCACGGCGAACACGCCGGGGATGCTGGTGCGGGTGGATTCGTCCGCGATGATATAGCCGGACTTGTCCAGCGCCAGCTCCCCTTGGAACAGCTCCGTGGCCGGGGCGCGTCCCACGCTGATGAACACGCCGTCGCAGGCAAGGTCGCGTTCTGCGCCGGTGTTGACGTCTTTTAGCCGAAGCCCCGTCAGGCGGCTTTCGTGCAGCAGCGCGGAAACGGTGCTGTTCCAGCAGAATTCCACGTTGGGCGCGTTCATCAGCGGCTCATGATAGACTTTCGTAGCCCGCAGGCTGTCCCGGCGGTGGATGAGGTAGACCTTTTTTGCGATGCGGGACAGGGTCAGGGCATCCGCCGCGGCGGAATTGCCGCCGCCCACCACCGCCACGGTCTTGCCTCGATAGGGGTTGCCGTCACAGGCGGCGCAGTAGTGAACGCCCTTGCCAACGAGCGTTTCCTCGCCGGGAACGCCCAAGGGACGAGGCGTCGCGCCGGTGGCGATGACCACCGTGCGGCCCTGAAAGACGCCCTCGCTGGTCTCCAATGTCTTGGCTTTTCCAGACAGGTTGGCTTTGTACACCTCTGCCAGCTCCGTCACCGCGCCGAAGCGCTCGGCGCTCTGCTGCATTTTCTCGCCCAGCGTAAAGCCGTCGATGCCGTCCTCAAAGCCGGGATAGTTATCGATTTGCTCCGTCAGCGCCATCTGCCCGCCGGCGGAGAGCTTTTCCAGCACCAGTACAGAAAGCCCGCTTCTGGCGGCGTACAGGGCGGCGGTGTATCCGGCGGGGCCACCGCCGATGACGATCATATCATAGATCTGCTCCATAGCCACGCCCTCACTGCGCCAGCGTTTCCCGGATAAATGTCTCAATGGCGGCTTTGGAGCCGGGCGCTACCACAGAACCGATCACCTCGCCGCTCTTAAAGAGCATCAGTGTGGGGATGGTGTCGATGCCGAAACGCTCGATGAGCTGCGGCTCCTCGTCGTAGTTGATCTTGCCAGCGATGAGCGTGTCGGCGTACTGCTCCCCCACCTTGTCAAAGGCCGGGGCGATGCGGCGGCAGTAGGGGCACCACTGTGCCCAGAAGTCCACCAGCACGGGCTTGTCCGCGCGGAGAACGTCGTTTTCAAAGCTGTTGGTCGTAATGGTAAGCATCGTATATCCTCCTATTTCTGTGTAAAAAGTCGTGTTTCAATGTCTGCGATGGTAATGTGCGAGAGGTAGGCGGCGCACTGCTCGTTCATCTGCCGGTACAGCGCGTCCATCACGCCTGCCATGCCGGAGCAGATGGCGCAGTCCCGGTCAATGTCGCCGCTGTGCCACGCGCAGTCCACAAAGCGGGTATTCACCGCCTCCGCCACCTGCCGGAGAGAAAGGGTTGCGGGGTCTGCCGTCAGGCGGTAGCCGCCGTCCAAGCCCTCCCGGGTCTCCACCATTCCCGCCTTTTTCAGCCCCGCCAGCACCCGGCGGACGCGGGTGGGGTTGGTGCAGATGTTCTCCGCCAGCGCCTCGCTGCTGAGAGAGCGTCCGCTGTGGCTCAGGCAGACCAGCGCGTGGACTGCCAGATTAAAGGAGCTGTCCACAATTATCCCTCCTTCACAAGCTCGTAGGGCCAGTCGATGACGCCGCCGAAGTCGTAGACGCTCTGATACCCCAACGCCAGCAGCTTTTGTGCAGCATCCTTGCTGCGGCGGCCGCTGCGGCAGTAGACCAGCAGCGTGGCCTCCTTGTCGGGCAGCGTCTCGGGCATTTCGCTCCCGATGCTCTCATTGGGCACAAGGACGGCGTTTTCAATATGACCGCCATCGTATTCCGCCCGGGTGCGGACATCCACCACCACGACCTCCTGCGAGACCATCATCTCATAGGCGTCCTCGGCGCTGATCTTCTGATACGCCGCCTTGCCTGTCATGTCCTCCGCCGTGTCCGCTTTTGTCTTGGACAGCGTGCAGCCGCTCAGCAGCGCCAGCGAGGTGACAAGTGCCGCAAAAAGTAATATCTGACGCATAATCAACCTCCAATGTAACTGTGCTTGCTACTGATACAGTTTATACTGAAATATAACAGATACGGTTAAAACTGTCAAGGTACTTCGAGGCAGCTTTTGGAGCACAGGCCCTTTGTGGTTGTTGACAGAGAAAAAAAATATAGGTATATAATAAAGACGAAAGAATAAGACTTATTCTTGTATTTAGGAGGGTTGGCGGTATGCCAAAATACGCAGAGGAGATATTGGCCGCCGTAACGGAACTGCAGCAGCATCCCACGGCGGAGCAGGTGTTCCTGGAGATGAAAAGGGAGCATCCCAGCATCGCTCTGGGTACGGTATATCTGCCCCGCTTGCCGGGAGCAGGAAAAAGACAATCTTATGGAGGAGAAGTATCATGAACGCTAAGGTATCTAAGCTGATCAACGAGCAGATCAATAAGGAGTTCTACTCCGCCTATCTGTATCTGGACTTTGCCAACTACTACGCCGCCGTCGGACTGGACGGCTTTGAGAACTGGTACCGGGTACAGGCGCAGGAGGAACGGGATCACGCCATGCTGTTTTATCAGTATTTGCAGAATAACGGCGAGGGTGTCACCTTTGAGGCTATCGCAAAGCCGGAGTGGGAACGAGGCGACCACATGACCCCACTGAAAAAGGCACTGGAGCATGAAAAACTGGTCACTGCCAGCATCGACGCCATCTACGCCGCCGCATACGAGGCAAAGGACTTCCGCGCCATGCAGATGCTGGACTGGTTCATTAAGGAGCAGGGCGAGGAGGAGAAGAACGCCGCCGACCTCATCACCAAGATGGAGCTGTTCGGCGGTGACAGCAAGGGACTGTATATGCTCAACAGCGAGTTGAAGGCACGGGTCTACACCGCACCCTCGCTGGTGCTATAAGCCCCGCGCGTCTGCGGGCTTTCGCATCAGGCAAAAGGCAGACTGCATACAGGTGGCCTGCCTTTTCTTCCACCAGGCGGTTAGAGGAGACTAACTGCGTATAAAACAGAAAGGACTTCAGAACTTGAACAAGGAAAAGGAGATCGAAACCGTTACCCTCATGGTGCGCCGGTATTGTTGGGGCGTGCATGGGACAAGGGGCGAGGCGCTTGGCCGATACTCCCTACCGCAGTTCTTTTTCCTGCGGAGCCACTCAGGCCTCCCGGGTATGACAAACATAACAATGTCAGGTGTGCCGTGCTCTTGGACTCCGGCGTGTTTTCCCGGTCTTGCAGTTAGCGACCGTTCCTTGTTGATGACCGCGGAGGCACATGGCCATCCCACACAATTGATTCTATGACGGAGATCTATCACTTCACGCTTTCGCATTACGGCCTTCCTGCTCTCTGTCCTACGCTTAAACGTCATTGTTGGCCTTTGACGCTCCAAGGACTCGATACTGGTGGCTTGCCAAGCCTTACCAGGCCGGATTCCCACCGGCTATATGCTTGCCACCGAACCGGCGCACACCCCCGTTTCTTTCATTATATCAGAATATCAGAAACGGGGGTGATTTTGTAGTTTTTTGACAGCCTTCCTTGAGTCTTACTTTGCAAGTACAACGGAAATTTTGATCTCCTTTTCCGCCTCGCTCAGGTCGAACGCGCCGCCGTCCGCGACGCTCACACGCAGCTCATACAGTGTGCCGTCGGCCAGGGTATCCACGCCAGTCCCGGCTTCATCCGTGATCGTCCACAGCTCTTTGCTGACCTCCGCCAGCTTTCCGTCTGCACCGTAGGCATAAAGCTTCAAATCAGCGGCGCTTCCGGAAAGATTGTTCATCCGGAACGAGACCGTCGTGTTGGGATGAACATTTTCGACCGTCACAGTATTGCGCCAGCTCGCGACCGTACCTTCGCCGCCGGCCTGCTCAAACTGTTCCTGTGTCAGTACGTTCCGCGCGGCCTTATCGAGATCGACCTCTCGGTACGGCATTTCGGGCAGATAGACGAAGCGATCCTGTAATCTGAGCAGCTCCAGATAGCCCGTCGGGCAGTAGAGCGCGTTACCGCTGTTTCCGGCATACATACCGATAGCCATGTTATTGTAGCCATATTTATTGGAGACGTCCATGGTGAATACCGTCTCGCCGGTGGCAAAGTCCAGAATGATGTACTGCCACATGCCGCTTTCCAGATCCTGCACATAGCCGTAGATATAGCCCGTCGCGGTGGAGAGCTTGAGAATCGATGTATCGCTCAGGTCATTTCGAGACCAGATGCTCTTCATCTCATAGCCGGAATCGGTTTTGACCGTATCGACACGTTCGACGCCGGGCGCGATCATGCAGTTGCCCTTTGTCAGCCAGTTCATGTCATAGATGTTGGCGTAGCTCTGGATGGAAGAGTCACTGTTGGGATCGGCAAGGCCTGCACTGCCTGCGCCGAACCAGTTGCACACGATGGTGCTGACGGTGCCCTCGCTGTCATCATAGACGATGCCAGAGTTTTCAACCGCCACCTGATAGCCCTCGGGCAGATCATCCAGCACCGGCAGACTTGCAGCGATCTTACCGGTCTTCATATCGAGCGCCAGCAGCTTGACGGGGTCTGCGTTGTCGGTGAACATCACAAGATCCGGCGTCAGCGACGGGGAGCAGCCGCCGCCCCAGGCAAGACCGCCGCCGGTGGTCTTGTCGTTTTCGCCGCTGACCTTAGCGCCGACGCTCTCGTACGGCGTACACCAGACAGCCTCGACACCGTTATTGGCACGCAGCAGATAGCAGTTCTGATCTGTCAGGATGACCGCACCGTCCTTGGAGGCGGCAATCCCGTTTTCCGCGCCCTCGCCGAGCGCCAGCCCGTAGACAAAGACGGCCTTCGAAAGGTCGGCCTGCTCTCCGTTCAGGATCGCCTCGATCGCCGAGTGGGCGATGTAGCCGAGCACGCCCTGCTGCTCACGCTCGGGATAGATGCGGAAGCCGCCAGTGGCAAACCAGAGGTTGCCGTCGTAGTCAAAGACCACGGAAAGAAGATTCTGCGTCAGCTCCTTGCCGAGCGCAGCTTCGGCTGCCGCCTTGATGTCAATGTCCAGTACCTTTTCAAACTCCGGCAGGACGTTTCCCGCTTCATCGGTTGCCCGCAGCATCAGCACATGGTTGTTGCTGGTGGGGCAGACGATGCGGTTTTCCGAATCCAGGAACGTATAGGAGCTCTGGATGACGTAACCGCCGCCGTCATGCTGCTTCGGGGAGAAATAGCCCAGCGTCGTGGCTTCCTCTGCATTCAGATTGCGGATAGCGATGCCGCCGAGCAGCGGAACGACTGCGTGGCCGTAGTTGTCAAAGTAAATAGCAGGCGAAGCGTTCGCGTTGGTTTTCTCATAGGAAACATTGATCTCCGGATAGATGCCAAGCGGCAGGACTTCATCCGTAGAGTCGGTATTGTAGCCGTCGTGGTGAATGTTGGCGTCGCTCTTTGCCATATAAGGGTTTTCGTCAACTCGTTTGGCATTCATGGCCTTTACCGGCAGGGCAGCGCTTACCGCAGAGTCTGTATCCGATGCAGGCATGTCGGAAGACTGCTTCGCACCGCAGGCCGCCAAAGTCAGGCACAACACACCGGCCAGCAGAAGGGTTGGTACAGAACATTGTAACTTTTTCTTTTTCATTGATTTCCTCCATTTTTGTGCTTGTTGTCTCGGTTTGGTTCGATGCCCGTTTATTCAATCCAGGCATTCAGTCCTCGCTGGAATGCTTCTTCGGAAACCGGCTTCATCAGGAAATAGTCGGCCCGTAGCCGGAAGGCGTGAAGAGAGAAATCCAGGTCACTGCACCAGATCATCCGGCACGCGGGGCATAAGGAGCGAAGATGCTCCGCTGCATTCAGTCCTGCCACTCCGGAAGGTGCAATGACGGCATTGGTTGGAGCATCTTTCTGCGACGTTTCAAAAAAACGTTCCTGATCGTCATATTGCATGACCTGCGGAAACAGCCCCTTCGCTTCACAAAACCGGGTAATTTGCTCGGCGTAGCGCTGCCGCTCTGCTTCCTGTTCTGCCAACACGGCAATACGATACACAGATCTCCCTCCTTCCTTCATCCGATTAGGCATCTTGCTTGCGCTCAGTATAAAAAGGCCATTCGGCTTTTTCAAGCGCCGTAGCACGAAAGGGGCGATTTTGGCACGAATTCCGACAGCGGTTCTTTGTCATCCTCGACACGCTGTGATATAATTATCTTGGAATTCAAGCACAAGGAGAGAACCCTGCATGAGAATTGCGATTGTGGATGATCTTGCTGCGGAACGTGCACTGCTGAAAGACCGGCTGGAGCAGCAGCTTCACAGGAGAAATGTGCAGGCGGATATTCTGGAATACGAAAGCGGCGAGACATTTCTGGAAGCGGCAAGGAAAGCGCCCTTTACTGCCGCATTTCTGGATATTTATATGGATGGCATGACGGGCATGGAGGCGGCAAAGAAGCTACGGAAAACCAACACGGACTGCCTGCTGGTTTTTACCACGACCTCGACCGACCATGCGCTGGAGGGCTTTCAGGTACGGGCGCTGCACTATCTGGTCAAGCCCTTTACCGAAGCGGACATCGATGCGCTGACGGACGAGCTGCTTGCCCGCATACCGCAGCCGGACAAATATATGGAGCTAAAGGTGGAGGGAAGCGAGATCCATCTGCGCTATCAGGACATCGTCTACGCAGAACACTTCGCCCACTTGATCTACGTCCATACGACGGTTCAAAAGACGCTTGCCACACGCCAACCCTTCAAGACGTTCATCGCCCCACTAAAGGATGACACACGCTTTTTTGTGTGCGGGCGCGGCGTGATCGTGAATCTGGAACACGCGGAGGATCTGGAAGGCGCCGCCTTCCGCATGGCGGACGGAAGCCGCGTGTTTGTCAGTCAAGAGCTTTTGAAGCCAGCCCGACAGGCGTTTATGGAGTTCTTGCTTCAAAGGGGGCGGATGGCATAATGGAGCTGCTGCGTCCAATTCTGGAGCTCGGCGTGGTGATTCCCGGCATGCTGCTTGCCTACTTCCCGGTAAAATTCAGCTTAAAGCAGCCGCTGTCAAAGCTTGTTTTGTGGCTTGCCCCGCTGCTTGCGCTGCTTTGCGCCGCCGGAGGCGTGGTGTGCTATGCGCACCGCGCGCCGACTGCGCCGATGCTTGCAGGCCTAACCTTGCTTGCAGTCGTGATCTACATAAAAACGCTCCGGATTTCGCTTTGAAAATCCGGAACGATTGCGTTGTCCGTCTGTGCGGTATTTGCCTGTATCAACAGCCTTTGCCGGGCGATCAACGCCGCTATGCTGGCCGGTTTGCCGCAGGCGCAGGCTGCGCCATGGTTCTGTCTGCGGGCCGTGATTTGCTATCAGGTAATCTGCTGGCTGTTTGCCGTCATCGCCTATTATCCTGCGACGCACAGCGTGCGGAGGATGGTCGAGGATGAAAATTTTGCGCAGACTTGGTATTCCTTCTGGGTGCTGCCGCTGGTGTTCATTGCGCTGAATCTGTTTATGATCCCCAAGTATGCGGACACGCTCTATACCGGGCGTGTTTTGCAGGGATATATTGTGATCAGCATCGCACTTTTGTTTTTGATGCTTTTCTTCAACGCAATCTTCCTTCTGATGGCGATCAGCATCAACCGGAATGTGAGATTGCAGCAGGAGAACCAGCTGCTTTCCATGCAGCAGCAGCAGCGCTACGAAAGCCTGAAAGCTGCCATTGAGGAAGCCCGGCAGGCGCGGCACGATCTGCGCCACCAACTATGTCAGCTTGCTGCCCTTGCAGAGGAAGGGGATCTTGAAAAGATCAAAGCCTATCTTTCCGGCGCAGTTTCCAGAATCCCGAGTCTGGAGCTGCATTTCTGCGAAAACCGGGCGGCAGACGGCGTGGTCGGGTATTACTGCGCACTTGCGAAGCGGGAGCAGATCCCATTTTCCGTGCAGCTCGATCTGCCGGAATGTCTTCCTGTAGACGAGGTTGAGCTGTGTCTGGTCCTTTCCAATCTGCTGGAGAATGCGCTGGAAGCCAGTCTGCGCACTGCGCCTGCCAGACGCAGAATCGAGCTGACCGCCTATCTGCACAGTGGCAGCCTGGCACTGATTCAGGTTGAAAACACCTATGACGGAGTCATCCGTGAAAAAGGCGGTGTCTTTCAGTCCTCCAAGCGAAAAGGAGACGGTGTCGGGCTTCAGTCCGTCCGTCACATCGCAGAAAAATCCGGCGGGGTGAGTACGGTTACCTATCAGGACGGCCTGTTCTGCGCGAAGGTCATGCTCTGCGGGTAATTATGCCCTGCCTTTCCAAAACGGCACGATCACAGATTTCAACATTCTCGCCTCCGGCAATCCCTGTATGTACCGGATCGCCGTTTTTGCAAAGATATTACATGGGAGCAATTCAAAGAGGCCGTAGCCTGGTGTAATGGGTGAAAATTGCACTTGAAATAGTTTGTGCATTCTCTTGATGCGCCATAAAACTCAGCCGCACCTTTCAGAAGGCCACTGATGATAGCTTCTGAATCCTCGGTGTTTCGCAGACTGGCCTCCAACACGCTCATTCCACGGTGGAATGCACTGCATTCAACAAATGGTGTGTTTTCCTGCATGATTTCGTTGCTCATGGATACGCCTCCTTTGATTGGTAAAAAAAGCGCAGAGACTGACCAATCTCTCAAAATCGGGCAGTCTCTGCTGTGCGACCGCACAGCAAGGCTGAGCGGTTATGTACTTATAAAAAGGACACCTATTCTTTTGAATAGATGTCCTTTTTGTTGTGCCGGGGGCTGTTTTGAATTGGGTCAGATGGCCCAGCCCTGGCTTTCGGTCTGCAGATCCACCATGTGGGTGTACTGGCCGTTCCGGGCATAAAGTGCATCGGGCGCGCCCTGTTCGGCCACCACGCCGTCGGACAGCACCACGATTTTGTCCGCACCGGCTACGGTGCGCATCCGGTGGGCAATGATAAGGACAGTTTTGTGTTTTATGAGCCGGGAAAGTGCCTCCTGAATGGCAGTTTCGTTCTCCACATCCAGACTGGCGGTGGCTTCGTCCAGCAGAATGATGGGCGCATCCTTCAGGAAGGCGCGGGCGATGGAAATGCGCTGACGCTCACCGCCGGAAAGAGCGCAGCCATTCTCGCCAATGTTGGTGTTCCACTTGTCCGGCAGCTTCTCGGCAAATTCCTCGCAGTTTGCCAGCTTTGCCGCCGCAAGGACCTCCTCGTCGGTGGCCCCCTTGCGTCCCAGACGGATGTTTTCCAGAATTGTGTTGTCAAATAGTGTCACATCCTGAAAGACGATGGAATACAGGCTCATGAGCTTTTCCGGGTCGATTTGGGAAACATCCATGCCACCCACGGTGATACGACCCTTCTGGTAATCCCAGAACCGTGCTGCCAGCCGGGAAACGGTGGTCTTGCCGCCGCCGGAGGGGCCCACCAGTGCCGTGACCTCCCCCTGCTTTGCGGTAAAGGAGACATCCCGCAGAACCGTCTCGCCGGAGTTATAGGCAAAGCCCACATGGTCGAACACGATATCACAGCCCTGATTGGTCAACTGCTCGCTGCCGGTCTGCAGGGGAGCGTCCAGAATCTCGTTCATCCGCCCCACATTGGTGCGCATGGCGATGACCGCCGCCAGATTCTGCAACGCGCCCTGCATAGGGTCGTACATCCGGGATGCCGCCATCAGGAACAGGAACAGAGTCAGCACGTCGATGCTGCCCTGCACCAGCAGCACCGAGCCGGTGAGCGCCACCGATGCAATGCCCAGCTTGAGCACCATGCTCGCAGAGGATACGAACAGCGCTGTTTCCAGCTCTGCCGCAATGGATTGCTTTTCCACAGCCCGAATTTTGCCGGAAAGACCAGACAGATACCGCTGCTCCGCATTGCTGGCTTTCAGGTCGCGGAGGGTTTCGATGTACTCCTGAATGCCGTCCGCACAGGCCATTTTCGCTGCCATGGTCTTGGCCTGCACCTTGTCCTGCACCCGGTAGCTGCCCACCACGATGGCAGCGGATACCGGGATGACCCACAGGGCCGCCAGCGCCATCCGCCCGTCAAAGGCGAACAGGCTCAGGGCAATGAGTACGGTGGAGATGAGGGAACCGAACAGACCGGGGATGAAGTGGGAGCAGTTCTTTTCCAACACCTCGCAGTCTGCCATGATGGTGCTGGTCAGGTCGGCAAGGTCGCGCTTGCCGAAAAAAAGACAGGGGCAGCTTGCGCAGCCGCTCCGCAAGGGTCAGGCGGCGGGTGCCGCTCTCTTTATAAGTAGTAAAATAGGTGCCGTTGTACTGGAACCATGTGGTCAGCAAAATCAGCGCAAAGCAGACCGCACACCCCAGCAGATAAAGGAGGTTCTCCCGCTTGTGGAGCCTGCAAGCAGGTCTTTTACCAAGAGATACAGCAGCCCGGTGGGCAGCATGAATGCCATATTCTGGAACGCACACGCCAAAACGCCCTTTACAAGCCCCCTTGCGCCCTCCGGGGAGCTGGCCGTGGCGTGTTGAATTTTTTCAATCATCTTTACCCCTCCTTTGCGACCTTCCACTGCACCGATAGCTGATACTCCTGCCACATCCGGGCAAACAGACCGTTCTGCGCGCACAGCTCATCCTTTGTGCCGGATTCTGCAATTTGACCATCCTGCACCACATAGATGCAGTCGGCGTTGGCTACGGTGGACAGGCGGTGTGCGATCATCAGCACGGTTTTGCCCTTGGCAAGCCGGGCAAAGGCTGCCTGCACCTTAGCTTCATTGTCCGGGTCGGCAAAAGCGGTGGCCTCGTCCAAAATCAGGACGGGCGCATTTTTCAGCATGGCGCGTGCAATGGCAATGCGCTGCTGCTCGCCGCCGGACAGATACACGCCCTTGGTGCCGATAACGGTATGGATGCCCGCCGGGAACTTCTCCACGATATCCATGCACTGTGCAGCTTTCAGTGCTGCCAGCACCTCGGCTTCGGTGGCCTGCGGTCTGCCCAGACGGACATTATCCAGAATGCTGCCCTTGAGCAGGCGGCTGTTCTGGAACACAAAGGAGATAGTATCCATCAGCTCTTCCTTGGGGATATCCCGCACATCCGCTCCGCCCACCCGGACGCTGCCACTCTGCACATCAAAGAACCGGCAGACAAGGTTTGCCAGCGTAGATTTGCCGCCGCCGGAGGGGCCTACAAAAGCTACGGTCTGTCCCGGCTGAATGTCCAGCGAAACGCCCTTGATGACCTCGGTTTTTCCGTCATAGCTGAAATGCACATCCTGTAGCGTGACGGAGGCATCCTGCGGGTGTTGCGAAATAGCCTGCACCTGCATGGGCGCCGCCTCCAGCACCGAGTCGATGCGTGCCAGCGCATCCGCTACCACCATCTTGCTCTCGCTCATGTACATCATGCGGGTCAAAGTCAGGGAGATCACCGGCGTGATGATGATATAGAACAGCAGGTTCAGCAGAAATTCCGGGGTCACGCCGTGAGCCGTGAACAGTAGCCCGCCTGCAATCAGAAAGGCGAACACGCCGTTGACGGCGGCGGTGTAGAACATCATGGGCAGGCGCAGGTCTTTGGTGTAGGAGACGACCCACTTTTCGTACTCATCAATGGCGGTCTTGAATTTTTTGAAGGAAAACACACTCTGCCCGAAGGTTTTGACCACCGGAATGCCCCGGACATATTCCACTGCCTCGTTGGACATGGCCTCCAAGGCATTGCCGTACTGCCGCATTTTTTCGACCATCCGCTTGCCGGTCATGGTCGCCATAATGAGGAAAGCCAGCACTACCGGCGCAAGGCTCAGCAGCCCCAGCCTCCAGTCGAACGCCAACAGCAGCACCAGCAGCCCCACCGGGGTGGCGATGGCGTTGTACTGGTCGGGCAGCTGGTGGGCAAGATAGGTCTCGGCGGCTCCGGTGCTCTCGTGGATAATCTTGCGCAGCTTACCGCTGCCGAAGTTCTCGGCAAAGCCCAGCGGCAGCAGTGCCAGATGCTCCGACACTGCCAGCCGCAGATTGGTCGCCACCCGAAACGCCGACAGATGGGAGCACATCAGCGCTGCAATATAAATAAGGTAAGACAGCACCGCGAATAGCACTGCCATCCAGCCGTAATGAGGAATGTTCACCGCCTGCGCATAATCCGGCGCAGCGGCCAGTACATCCCGCAGAATCATCCAGATATAGAGGAACGGCACCAGCGCCGTCAGCGCACTGGCCGCAGACAGCACCCACGAAGCGTAGGTGAAATATCGGTAGTTCCCGGCGTAACCCATCAGCCGGGAAAGATCGGACTGTTTTTTCACGAAAAGACCTCCTTCAAATAATTTTTATGCAAACTGGTATGATCGCGGCTGCACGGAATGGTGCAGCTCCAGGCAAAGGAATCGTGAAGAAGCACCTTGCTTTCCGATTCAGGCATCACCGATGAAACAGAAGTAGGATTCAAGGTCGTTCTTTGTTGCCTGTAATAAAGTAGTCGCAATACTCTCCGCCATTCGCCAGCGTCTGTTTCCTGTGCAGAACGCCGTGCTGGAGTGTGATCATCAACTCGTCCAACTCGCAGAACAGCGGCATCAACTCGGAAACGCCCAGCTTTTCCGCATAGGCGCAGATGGGGCAGCGGGTGATGCGGTAGTAGCAAGCTCCTTCATGAGGCTGTCCCTCAAAGTCCACTTTGAACGATGTCGGATATTGTTTTTCCTTTTCCGGCGTGTACCACTTGACATACTTCACGATGCTCTTTTTGTTCTCTGCCTTGCCCTTATCGGTGTTCAGGTCGGTTTTCGCAAAATACCACTTGATGTGGTAAAGCGAACGCCGCATCATCTCCTGCACCGTCTCCGGGGGGATCTTCTTCCCGCTTGCTATGTAAGGTGCGACAAAGGCGAGTGCAAACAGCTCGTTGTATGCCATTGGGTTGTCGTCACCAATGTCGGCAGCTTTCCCGACCAGTTCACGATAGACTTTTTTGCTCTTTTTCATAGTCTCCCCAGCATATGCGTTGCCGTATTTCTCCGTCAGGACTGCTTTCATCGGACTCTTGAACATCCAGAAATAAAAGCCGTTGTATTTCATATCACTTGTCCTCCTGTAATTTGTTTACAGACTCAAAAAGCGCAGTCCAGCCGCCGGAATGATAAGCTCTTTTCATATGGATTGTCTCCCACGCCGATCTCCGGCGTTATTTTCTTCCAACGATCATGGCCGAGTTGCCCAGCATCATCATAGCGGCACGCTGCTTCGAGCCGAAAATTTTCTCTGCGGTCTCCACATACTGAACCTCGGCAAAGCCCATGCCCCTCAGTTCCTCCACAAAGGCGTTCATGTCGCCGTACATCTGCGGCTTCATATTGTCATGCAGGACAAACACGCCGCCCTTTTTCAGTACCCGCAGGCTTTCCAGCAGCAGGGCATGCTTGTCCGCACCCATAATGTTATGATAGACGTAGTTGCTGATCACAGCATCAAAGCTCCCGTCCTGGAAATCCAGCTTATTGGCATCGCCGTGGACAAAGCCGCATTGCTTACCGACACCCTCGGACGCCGCGTTTTTTTCGCAGAGTGCTTTGCTGTAGTTGTACATGGCGCCCCAATAATCAAGGCCGGTGATCTTCGCCTCCGGCCATGTGAGCGCTGCACGGACCGCCAGCGCACCGGAGCCGCAGCCGACCTCCAACAGGCTTCCGTGACCGTCAAAGTCAAGGCTGCTCAGAATTGTCTGATGCACCTTTTCCATCATGCCGCCTTTGCCGAAGGCGTACTGGCGGCGGATCCACGCCATCCAGCACAGCAGTGCCACCAGAATCACGGTGGCTGCGGCGAACACAACGCCCAAAACCGTGATGCGGAATACGGTAAAAGACAGTGCAGTCAGCACCAGCGTCACCAGCGCAATTCCCCCCAAAAACATAGAAGACCGGATTTGACATCCAGCTGCCGTAGTCCTCTCCGTGCGTTCCCACTTTGATTTTCTTTTGAAACATCAGAAATAGTGCTTTTCATGTAAGTGATTCCTTTCTCTTAAAATTGTTTCTCGCATAAACCGCCGCCGCAATGCACCAGATCACGATGGCGGTATTGGTGCTGCTCTGGCTCATTACGGACATCCATGTATCGACAGGCACCTGCATCGCTTGGGCAATATCCGGGACGCCTGCCAGCAGAATGTTCCATATGACCGGGTGAAAAGCCAGCATCCACCGGGAATACCGTGTCTTGCCCGCAAGCAGCATCACGAAATGGATGCCGAAAGCCAGTATCATCGGAACGTACATCGGCGCAATGGCGGGGAGCATGCCGTCCTGATAGGCCGTGACCGCCGCGATAGCCGCTTCCTCTCCGATGCGCGGGCCCAGATAGGTGGTGAACCACGCCATGGTTGCCACCCAGGTATGGATCGTCAGCGCCACTGCAACGGTGAAAATTCCGCACAGATACTGAATGATCTTTGTTTTTCTGTACTTTGTATCAATGTCCGCATTCAGCGCTTTTACCGCAAAGTAATAGAGAAAGCCCCCAATCGCTCCCAGTCCAACGGTAAGCACGGGCCTCCACAGCCCATAAGAGCCAGACAGATAACAGGCTCTGTTGAAAAGGCTGGTGTCGGTTTTCTGAAGCGGAACGCACCCCAGCAGCCAGTCCCCGGCAGCCATCAGAACTGCTCCGATCGCACCGAGAATGTACCATCGAATCAGCTTTTTCGGTTTCTCCGTCTTCATCTTTTTTGCCTCCGATTGCAGTCCATGATTCTGCTTTTCATTTGGGCAATTTCCAACTTCTTAGAAAATCAAATGGACAATACCGCCGACAATTGCCGCTCCCGCAACCCAGATCAGCGCCAGTATGCTTTGCTTTTTCAGCACCTGCCTCCAGGTCTGCACGAACGGCGCATCTTCAAGCCCTGGCAGCACCCAAAACTGGCTGTGCCCGACCCATAGCTTGTCGATTACAACGCCGTCATAGATATTCATAACCTCAAGAAACAGCAGCGCCTGCCAATAGGCCTCACCAAAGGAGGAAGCCCCGTTCCACAAACCGATGATCAGCACAAGAGCAGCAAGCATCACGATGTAAAACGAAATCATAAAGCACTTTCGTTTCCGGTTCATCGTATTGCGGTCGATCAGTCCCAGCTCAATGGCTTGGTCCTGCACCGTCTTGGGATAAAAGTACAGTCCATTGACCGCCCCGCCGATCACAGCGATTTTTACCATTGCGGTAAACAGCAGGCAATAAATCAACAATTGCAGTATGATCATTGTTTTTCCCTTCTCAGTCTGCGTGCGAATCGGGCATATGCTCCCATTTTCTTCGCCTCCTATTGAGGTTCATAAAGTCATTGCACCCCATAGAAAATTCCTTTTTTGAAGGAGAGGTAGATTGGCAGTCCTGCGACGAAGTTAAGAACACCGCCAACGATGAGCCATACAAGCACTGAGGAAACGCCCGCTGTTGTGATCTGAGTCATTCCGACAACCGCCCCTGCCAGTCCGGAATAAACCGTTATCCCAAAGCTCAAATTCTTTTGGAGCTTTGTGGCAATCTCCTTTTCGTGGATCTTGTTCAGATAAATTAGATACGCAGCACCGAACAGGACGCCCGCCAGCGCAAGTAGCGCCGCATAGTCCAGCACATGGCAAAAGCCGTTTCTGCAAAAGTAAATAACACCTGCAATCAAGTGGATCATCCAGCCAATATCGCTGATTAGCCCCAACATCAGGAACGGAATATCCGGCATCATCGCTGTATATCGGACACCCTGTTTCCCCGCCTGCTGAAGCTGCTGGATATGGGCTTCTGTTGTTTTTCTTTTTTCATGCAGGACTTTTTTTATCACACGCATAGAAAATCTCTGCCTCCCAAAACGATTGCTTCTGTCACACGTCCTCAAAGCAGCGCGCAAAGCCACGCTGCCACAGCGGAGGCGGGAATGTAGATCATAAAGTGCCAGATATGTGTTCGCTTGTTATAGCCGAACATATGCGGACCGATCACGCCCTTCAGCTCCGGATAGAAATGCGGAAAGAAATTGGAGTGGCACAGCAGCACCCAGTCAAAGAAAATGATGTCGTAGATCTCCATGGCGTAGAGCACGGCGAGAAACCGCACAAAGAAGTCCAGGAAGCCGAAGCCGTTTCTGACGCCGTCCCATACGCTTAGTGCCGCCGCAGCGAGAAAAAGCAGGATGGCAATGATCTCAATCACCCAGCCGATACTATGTGCGCCGGGAAATCGTTCCTTTGTATCGGGGATTGCGTCCAGATTTTCCTTTGGTGCGGATGAGAAAAAACGCTTGTCCTGAATGAAACCCACCCCGCCGTATAAAACAAGAAAGTATGCCAGAAATACCATGAGCGTTACAAGAACCGTGATTTTCATTTTGATGTTGATGCCTCCGTACTGACAGACTGCTGCTTTTCCGCGTCCGGTTTTTTGATCAGGTCATACAGCTTTCCAAATTCGCCGATGTCCCGCACTCCGGCAAGTTCCATGCCCAGATGGACATATTTGTCGCACTTGGACTTGGCATCGGTCTCCAGAATTACCGGCACGCCCAGCCGGTTGCCCTCGGCAAAGGCAATATCCATAACCTTGCGCATATAGCCCTGTCCCTGATACTGCTCCCGCACACAGACAAGCCCTACAAAGATATACGGCTTCTTCTCCTTGTCCATGCGATCTTGCAGGGAAGCGCCGCCCCGCTTGATGGCCATAGCGAAGTGCACGAGCCTCTTCGGGCTGGAATTGCGCAGCATCCCCTTTGCAATGGGCCACAGCGTCCTGACGCCCAGTTTCCGCTTCGGCAGCTTGTAGGCGATATAGCCCTCGCCGCGCTCGCCGGTGGTGTGCAGAAAGCCGCCCCGCAGCACCCCGCGCACATAGGCGCAGATATAGTTTGCCGTGGCTTCTTTCCCGGAAAAGGCAGCGGACATTCCCGTTTCCTCTCCGTAGTCGTAATAGCCGAAAGCGTGACCGATATCATGGATGGATTTTTCGTCCAATGTTGTAACTTTCATTGTATTTCACTTTCCTGATTCTTCAGCACATCTCTCTGTTCCGCCATCCGTCAGAAAGCGTTCCAGCTCCGATGCAAGCAGCGCCGGATGATTGATGATCTCACCATGACCAAAACCGGGGAAGCAGCGGACGATCAGACCCGGATATGCCTTCCGCAGTCGCTGGATGGCCTTTTTCATATGCCCTTCTTTTTCTCCGTACCAGCAGGCGACCTTTGCATCGGGCTGTACCGGAAAGTCCGTCCGATAGAGATAAAGCCCTGCCTCCCAAGTGGCCCGGACGGATTCCAAGCTGATATGATCCGGGATACGGCGGAGCATGGTCTGCATTCCCTGCTCCGTCTGCCCCATAAAGCGCAACGCCCATGCAGGCATATACTTTTCGTGTGCCGTTCGATACTGCTTTTGCGGCATGACCTTCAAAATCAGTCGATTTAGCACGCCAAAATCCAGATACTCCGGCCCGCTGAGGATCATTCGACCGATTTGAATGTTTGGGGAAGCCTTCAGAAAAATAGCCGGTCCGCAGCCCAGCGACTCTGCATAAAGCAGGTCCAGCCGTCCGTCCAGTTCTTTTTCAATATATTCCGCCAGCTTGTCCGCCTGAGCCTGAGCGGTCGTGTAGGTCGTTTCGCCTGTTCCGTCAAAGCCGTCGAAACTGACGGCATACACGCAGAATTTCTTTTCCAGCAGCGGGATCAGATTCTCAAACTGCCGCCAACACATAAGATTTCCGTGCAGCAGCATAATGGTCTTTCCTTGTCTATTGCCGAATCGTTTGATGTCCATACCAATCTGCCTCCCGGCTATTTTTCGACCTTCATGCAGAAATCGCAGCGGTCATTTCCACGCCCCAGTGTCATACTTCTCTCCCAGATCAGCTTCGGATGCAGCCCGGTATAGCTGATGTCGTCGCTGTCGCAAAAGCAGCGGCACAGCTCTGGGCAGCCGTATTCTGCGCAGGTGTCGTGATAGGGACACTCCATCATATCCACACGCCAGACGCCGTTACCGGTCTGCAGTTCTTTTGGGGCAAAGCCCGCCGCCAGGCCGAAAACGCTCCGGGTGGATTTGACGAAAACGCCGGGGACAAGGCGGTAAAGCCCCGGTATGTGCAGCAGGGCGGCAAGCTGTTTGTGGCTCGTTCTCGCCAAGCGCTCCACATAGCCGTGCACGGTTTGCAGCGCCTCCTCTTTCGGCATGACCCGCTGTAAGGTCTCGTAGGCCGCAATGCCCGGCAATATCTGCCGCTTGAGGTGGTATTGCTTTTCCTTGCTTGCACCCGCATTTTCAGCCAGCAGCGCATTCAACCGCGTATCAAAAAAGGCATTCAGCTCCTTGGCGTGCGAGGAAAAGCGCTGTGCCGCAGTCTCCCGAAAATCACGGGAGAGATAGGTTTCCTTCATCGTCCTGCCTCCGTCCCGGTTTTCACGAAGCCCTTCTTTTTATACCCGCAGTCGCAGTAGGGTCCGCCGGAGGCGAGAGTGTACTGCCGCACAAAGTCGGTCACGCCGCCGGCTTCGCTCATGGTGTAATCCAGACGGCACAGGGCGGGGGTCAGGTCGTACAGCTCCAGCTCTTTCATCAGCACACAGATGCCGCATTTGGTAAAGCGTCCCTCGTAGCCGCTGCCATCCGGGTATTCGTAAAACTCCATGTTCCACGAATAGTGGTTGCGGTCGGCGGCTTTCAGAGCGGCTGTTGCCTTCATAGTGGCAATATCCTTTTCGGTGAACTTGCTTTTTCCACTCTTGCGGCAGAACCACTTCATCAGCGGCGTCATCTGGGCATTCTCATAGTATACCGTCAGCACCTCCGTATCCGGCCGCTTCGGCATACAGAGGACGAACGCCCCCAACATGGCGCAGCCAATGATGTTCAATTGGAAGCGGTCACCCTTTTCAAACTCCGGCAATTTGGCGATGATTTCTTTGTACCTGAGCTTTGCGGTCTTTCGGATTGCTTTTGCGGTTTTAGCATCATAACCAAACACCTCTGTCAGTTGCTTTTCAAATGACTTTGCAAACACTGCCCACATTGCCATGGGCATTCCATTCCGGCGCATCTCACTTCTCTCCTTTCCATTCCGCAAGAGTCCGGCACATCCGTTTTTCGATGTCTATCCGGGTCTGGCGGCATTCCTTGGGATATTTCTTTGCTGCCTGAAACGCCAGCTGCACAAACAGACCGGAGCCAACCGGCAGCATGGTTTTCAGCATCCCCTCCGGAAAGACAAAGTGGGTGCCGTGAGCATAAACCATTGTTTCAAGCTCGCATACATGCGGCTTTTCTGCAAGGCGCTTTTCCATACGGCGGATATACTTTGCGGTATCCCACAGCGCATCGTCCTCCGCGCCGATCAGCAGCAGCTTTCCCCGGATGTTTTCAACAGGAATATATTCCCCCGGCTCGATCGGATGCACCGCCTCGGAATCATCAAACAGCTTGCGGGAGTTGACCATATCGCCGGTGCGCTTGCTCTCGGCGGCGACGCAGTGCCAATAATCGGGATGCTGATAGCAAAACGGCATATAGGGCAGCGGCTTGCCCCGGTAGGAGAACAGCGACTCGCCCTCGACTGGCCATTCCTTGCAGCCGTCCCTTTTGCCCTGCATAAAACCCTGCCACACAAAATCGCTGGGCGTCATGGCAATGGTCAGGGTAACATCCGGGAACATGGCAGCCGCTGTCAGCGCGAGCGTTCCCGTAGTCGATGCACCGGCAATGCCAATTTTATGGTTGCCGTTGACTTTCAGCCACGAAATGGCCGTCTCCACACGCTCAAGCGGGTAATTATGATGTCCGTAATCTTTTTTCGCGGGCGACATTGTGAGCACGTTTACACCGTACCCGCAAAGCCATTTCACTGCCGAGCGCGCAAGCCGATCCTCCGGATCATCCCCGATCATCGCGATGACCGCACAGTCTGAACCGTCGGCACACGCCCAATACGCACCGTAAAAGCCGGCGGTTCCCACATCAAAGTGCTGATGCTTCATTGCTTTCCCTCCATAATGTCCTTCACCAACTGCACCCAGCGCTCCGGATAACAGGCCAGCAGCTCCTCGTGCTGCAAGTCCTGCTCGTGAATGACTGGGTTTGCAAAGTGCCGTTCATAGCGCTCGCGGTATTTCTCACCCATTTTGAGCGCATAGAAAATATGAATCTCTGTTCCCGGAACGTTGATCTTGTCCGGCAGCGGGGTGACAAGGTCGGAATAGAACTGATTCTTGCAGCTCTGCACGGTCACATAGGGTCGTGCGCCGCCGAGCATCTCCATGAACGCTTGCACATAACCGCCCATTTCCGACTTTCGCTGCGTGAGGCGTTTTTGCAGTAATCGACTCTTGAACCGTCCGCCACGTATCACCGGGTAGATCAGCGGCAGCAGCAGATTTGTTTGCAGCTTTGCCGCAATGGGAGATGCTTGGTCAAGATCAGAGCTGCCGAGAATTCCGTAATCCATATGAATATTCCCCCGCGCCGCCAACAGCCCTACAAAGGAGCCGCCCAGCGAGCAGCCGTAGGCCGCCTGGATATGTCCGCCGCTATGCTCCTGAATGTAAGTTTCTATTTTCTCTGTTTCCTCCAGTATAGTGGGAAACTCGGTATGTTCCGTCTCATCGAAGCCGTCGTAGCTGATGCAGAGAACGCGATAGCTGTCCGCCAGCAGCGGAATGACCCGTCCAAAATTGCCCTTCCAGTGGCAGCAGGTGCCGGGGAGCAGCAGGATGACCGGCGCGTGCTCCGCACCGAAGGAATAAACCTTCATCTCCCCACTCCCTTCAGGAACCCGCTCTTTGCCATTTTTTCCGTATCGTCTGATTCATCGTAGGCGTCGTAAGGCGCGGTGGGGTCGGGAACCCGCTTTTGGAACGGTGAGCAAAGCTTGTCCTTATGGGCAAAGGCGAACTCGAAGTTGTCCGTCCAGCCGGTGTGACCGGTGAGAAACAGCGGATGCAGGTCACGGCTTTGCAGCTTCTGCTCCAGCGCCGCCAGCGACTTTACCGCCAGTTTGTTGCTTTCTGCCAGAGAGGAAATGAAACTGTAGCCGCCGTCCGCGCCGAACCAGAGAGTGTCGCCGGTGAGGAGATATTTGTCGTCAATGAGATAGACCATATGACCCCATGTGTGACCGGGGACAAGGAAGCACTCAATTTTGATGCCGTCAATCTCGAAAGTCTCGCCGTCATGCAGCAGCACCTTTTCGTTGTTAATTGTGACCTGCGGCAATTTATAGAGATGGTATATGACCTTTCGCCGCACCTCGCCGGTGAGATACCGGTTTTCAATCTCGCCGATATAGAGCTTTGCGCTCCGGAACAAACCGGGGCTGTCTGCCTCTACCGCGCCCACGTGGTCGGTGTCCTGATGAGTGATGAGGATGTGCCGGATGGACTGCGGGTCGATACCCAGCCAGCCCATTTTTTCTGCCAGCCGGTCGTAGTTGTACCCGGCATCAATCATGATGGTGGTGTCGCCCTTGCGGTAGAAGAAGATGTTCGCCACCCACTCCCGCACGCAGGCCACGCGCTCATCCACCCAGCCGGTGTTCAGCGGCTTGAATATTTCCTTGCCGCGGTACATCTTGCTCATTTCTCTTTTCTGAAATTCGGTCGCTTTCTTTGACATCGGTATTTCCTCCTTACAGCAGCAGCCCGAGTCCCGCAAGGAGCAAAGAAATCATGGCCATTCCCAGTGTTCCGAACAGCCATTTCTTCTGCTTGCCTGCTTTCGAGATGTACGGCATCAGATCCTCTGTCCCCGGTATCACCCATGCCTTGGTGTGTCCGACCCAATAGCCGTCGATGCCAAGCCGGTCGATGAGATTCATCACAGACAGGATTACAAAGCACTGCCAGAAGCCGCCCCAAAATGTCTGCGCACCGTTGATGGCATACACGCAAATCAGCACATAAGCAAGATATCCCGGAACGCAGATCAGCTTGAAGCGCAGCGAGTTTTGCTTGATCTTTTCTTTTGTGGTCAGACCCAGCGCAACGCATCGTTCCTGTACCTTCGAGTCATACAAATGCGCCATGCCGACAGCGCCCTTGTGGATGCCGACAGCGCACACCAAGACCAGCAACGCCCCCAGCCCCAGTCCTTCCAGAATCGTTTGCAGCAGCATTCCTTATTCCTCCCGCTTCTGTCCTGTCACGCAGAGCCAGCCCATTTTGTTTTTATGGATTTGAACATTGCAGAATCCAGCGTTTTCCAGAAATGTTTTCAGCTCATCGCCGCTGTATATGGTCATACCGCCGATAATCTCCGTCCACTTCTCATCCTTGTCCGTGTCGCCACTGCTCTCGTTGCAGATGAGGAAGGTTCCGCCGGGCTTCAGCACCCGGCAGACCTCCCGAAAGCACTGCGGCAGATCAGGCCAGAAGTAGACCGTTTCAAAGGCCGTGACCGCATCAAACCAGTCATCTGCGAAGATCATATCCGCCACACTGCCTTGCAGGACGGCACAGCGCCCCTCCGCGATGGCGGTCTCGTTGACCTTTTTCGTCTTCTCCACGCTGACAGGCGAATAGTCGATGCCCTTCACGATACCCTGCGGGCAATTTTTCAGCAGCCTTTTCATGTTCGCACCGCCACCGCAGCCGCAGTCCAGCACCTTGGCATCCGGCGCAGCATTCAGAAATTGAAGCCCCCAGCGCGCCACAGGGCTGTGACCCAAATTCATCATGGCGACCATGAGCTTCCCGCCGAGGCCCACAGGTTTGCGGGTGTTTTCAAAGAATGACATCTTCTACAACTCCTTTTCCAGAACGATGATCTTATTGGAAATATTCCGCACGGTGGGCAGCCTGTCCAGCAGTTTATAGATCGGTGCGAATGCCGCCATGCCCTCCGTCAGGCTGTGCTCCTCCACGAATCCAAAATCCGGCAGCAGCGCCGCAAGAGCCGGGCCGTCTTTCACGCCCCAGGTGAATCTTGCATGGCTTGCGTCAATGGATTTTTCCTTGAAGTGCCGCACCATCGCAGGATTCATGGTTTCCACAAATACGGTGGCTTTGGAAAAGCGACTGGAAATCACCGCAAAAATTTGCTGCACATCTTTTGCGTTCAGGTACATGGTCAGTCCCTCAATGACAATCAGCACCGGCACATTCTGCTCGCTGATCTCGCCGCCCCAATCTTCCATGGCGGACATGGCAATCTGTGAAATCGTGCCGCTTTCCGGCAGAAGCTTTTCCCGCACCGCCATCGTCTCCGGCAGGTCGAGGTTATACCAATGCGCATAACCTGCCATCCGATAGCACCGGGTGTCCAGTCCGCAGGCGATATTGACGACCACCGCACTTGAATGCGCCGCAAGCCACGCCTTTGTCAGCTGATCCAGCACAATGGTCCGGGCAATGACGCCGCTGCGCATGGCCGTATCCTTGTCCGCAAGGGTAAAATCGTAATCCAGCCGCTCGACGATCTCCTCCGCCTTCGCGTCGCGGATCGCGCCGCGTCCCTGGCTCTCCTTCGCCCTTGCATAAACGGTTTGCAGCATGGTCTCCGGCACGCCGGAGAGCTTGATTTTTTCTCTCATATCATCTTTCCTCCGCTTGCATAGTCAGAAATTTTTCCGCATACCGGCAGAATTTTTCCGGGTGTACCATCACCAGCTCCGCATGGGCCATCTTGGGGATGCCATGGATGCGCGCCTTAGGAAAATAGCGCTTGATGAACCGGATATCCCGCCTGCGGTCCCTCTTTTCGTCATCGCCGTACCAGTAGGTGAGCTTCGTGCCGGTTTTTGCGGGGCACTTCGGAAGCGCGTAGTTGTTGGCGGACCAGAATATATTGCGGATCGTCCGATCGGAAAAGGTTTTGAGATAGGCTTCCATGGCATCGTACTCCTTTTTGGGGTCGTGCCCTGCAGGGGTAAACCGTTCCGGCGGAAAGGCCGCTTCCAGAATTTTTCGGCTGTTTGCCGCCATTTTAAAGGACACAATATCCCGCCAAAGCAGTAGCTTTCGCACCGGGTAGAGCAGCTGATAGGGCGTGATCCCGCCGTCGATGATGGCCCGGTCGATGGGCATTTCCCCCAATGCCAGCAAACGGGTCAGGCAGGCACCGCCCATGGAGCAGCCATAGGCCCCACCCAGACGGGAGACGCCGTGGCTCTTCAAATAGGAGATCACCTCGTCCACGGTCTGCTCGACGGAGGTGAAATCCCCGGGATACTCCGGCTGATGGCCGTCATACACCACCTGAAAAACATGCCATCTCTGAGAAAGCAGCGTGATCGTGTCGGCAAAAGCCCATACAGGCTCTGCCGTGCAGGGGAAAAACAGCAGCGTCCGCTCCTGCGCCTGCCCGTGTTCCAATATCTGCATGGCTCACCCCTCCGATTTCACGCACTCTGCGTAGGTCAGCGGGAACGAGGTTTTCAGCACGGTGCTTTTCCGCACCGTCCAGCCGTTTTCCCGCAGGAACGAAAGATAATCTGCACTCGTCCATTTGCTGTGCAGCGGAAAGCCCGCCAGCTTCATGAAAAATGCTTTGACCTTCCCGGAAAACGAGTTCCCGGCGTGGGTGAAGGTCGGTGCGATGAGTACGCCATCGTCTTTCAGCACCCGGTGAATCTCGGCAAGGGCTTTCTCCGGCTGCGGCACGATGTGCAGCGCATTGGACACGATCACCACGTCAAAGGACTCCTCCGTATAGGGCAGGCGGAACATATCCTGCACCGAAAAATGCAGCTTTGTCGAGTGGTTATCCCGCTTTGCCTCGGCGATCATCTCCGCGGAGGCGTCCGTCGCCTCGATGTGCACCGCCGCATTCACGATGTTTTTTGCGATCATTCCTGTGCCGGTCGCCAGTTCCAGCACCGTTTTTGCTTTCACGACCGGCCGGATCAGCTCATGCATCTCGTCATACGCCGCCCGATCCTTTCGCATAAAGCGGTCGTACCGCCCGGCGTTTTTATCCCAGAAATTTTGACTGTTTCTCATGATTTCGCCCTCGCAACGAGATGTTAACCTCCTCTAACTCATACAGATGACACAAGCGAGTTAGAGTAAGCTAACTGCATCCCTTTTGAAAAGCCGCATCACTGCGGCTTTTCCGCTTATGCAAATAGCTCCCGGCAGGCGCCCCGCACCAGCGTTTCCAGCACCTGCGGATAGAGCACCCCAATCTGCTCCTGATGGGAGACGGTTAAAATCAAGCCCCGCACTGTGGCGGCAGCCAGCGTCATACCGCCCTTGGGCTGCAAGCCGCCCATCTCCAGCAGGGTACGGATGTGCGTCTCGTCATCGTGGTAGTGGGCGGTCTTCACTTCTTCCGGCAGTCGGTGCAGAAGAAAATCTGCGTCATTTTCGATGAACACAAAGGCTTTTGTCCTGGAGAGCCAACGGCAGGCCGCCAGGATCGCCGCTGCCGCGCGGTCGGCAGGAAACAGGGGTGCATTCTCCTGCAAGGACTTCTGCGCTGCCGCGAAGCACTCGGTATGAATGTCCTCCAGTACAGCGAAAAACAGCAGCTCTTTGGAATCAAAGAATTTGTAAAATGACCCCTTGGAAATCCCAACGGCCTCCGTCAGCTGCTCCACAGAGGTTTTCCGCATCCCTATGGTAATGCCGCAGCGCTGGGCCTCCCGGATCAGGTCATTGCGGATCTGTTCATTCTGTTCGTCTGTAAAAGCCACTGCGCACACTCCTTGGATTTATGACCGCATTTATCATTTCATTTCAAATTTCTGTATTTTGAGGGAGTAAATCCATAATACCTTTTGAATATTTCAATCAATCTACTGGGGTTGGAGTATCCAACAATTCTTGAAATTTCCGCAATGGTGAGGTCGGTCTGAATAAGCATATGCTCGGCTACAGAGATCCTTTTCCTCTGAATGTATTCAGTAATGGACATATTATAAACTGACTTAAATAGCTTTTTCATTTTGCTTTCACTCATACATGCAATGGTGGAAAGCGTCTGCAACGTAATATTAAAACTGTAATGTTCGTCCATGTAATGCGTTAGTTCAGCTAATGCCTGCAAATCTGTTTTGTTAATGGGCTGGCCATTCTCTTCATTTAGTCTGTTTTCTTTCAAATATGAAGCAAGATAAGAGATGATTTCATATATTTTTGCTTCTACTGTAATTCTGGACGCTTTCATGGAAAGCAGATACTCATATAGGCTTTGCATAGCATGATTAACATTTGGTAAATAGAATTTCCCTTTTTCTTTGAAAAAATCAGAAAAGTTCACTTCAAGATCACCGGAAATTTCCTGGAGATACTGATCAATAAATTCCTGGTCAACCTGCACGGTAATACATCTTAATGGAATCTGAGGATGATAAATAGCTTTATACTTTTCAGATGGTTCATAGCAGCGCAATGTATTCGGAGAAATATTTTGATACGGATAGAATTCATCTCCTGCGCCACTAATATAGAGAGCAAGTACATAACCAGACCCAATATGTTCTCCGACCATAGTTTCCTGGTTAAATCTTATATCTGTCGCTGTAATGATGAAATCGTGGTGAACCTCACTCGTCCATTGAAATCCGGTTCCATATTTTGGGTTGATCTTATAATATGTTCCGTGCTCTATTGGATTCTTTATCGATTCAACAAAGAAATCATCTCGTTTAACTTCTATCATTGGCTCCTCCCAAAGATGCCTCGTTTAGATTTATTAATACCTTGTTTAGACTTTATATCTGTTTTTCCCTTTACAGTTAGCTACAACTAATTATAATGGAAGAGTTGATGTATGTCAAACCGTTTTTAAGCAAAAAGAGGTGTATATTTGAAGTCAATGCGCAGTTTATATAAAAAACTATTTCATTATGTCCCAGATAAAAGAATTTGGGCATATTTCTCCATGGCACTATCTGCCGCTGCCGTCTGCTCATATATGGGAGCATATTGGTTTTTGTGGCAGTCCATTGTGTCTATTTTGGTTATTCCCGTATATGAGAAGGCTATGTATGACGCAATTATTGTAGTCATACTTATGATTTTACGAGGCATTCTCAACATTGCATCGGCAACGTGTTCCCACTACTTAGGCTTCCGGCTTGAAACAAACTTAAGGAAAAATGGGCTTCATAAATTATTGGATGCCTCTTCTTCCTTTTTTGACCATAACAGCTCTGGAGAGATTCGAAAAATTATTGATGATAACGCAGCAGAAACACACAAAACAGTGGCCCATTTGATTCCGGACAACGTCACTGCTGTTATGACGCCGGTGTTAATGTTTGTGCTGATGTTTGCAATAGACTATCGCCTTGGTATTCTCCTGATCCTTACAACTGTGATTGGTGTTCTTCAGTATCGTAAAATGTCCGGTGGTACTGAATTTCTGTCTGGCTATTCAGCGGCGCTTCAAAAAATGAGTGCGGCAACAGTAGAATATGTCAGAGGAATGCAGATCATAAAAATCTTCGGTGTAACTGTACAGTATTACAAAACTCTGATTAACTCGATCAAAGAGTACAAACAGTACGTCTATCAGTATAGCCTCAGCTGTAAGAATCCCTACGTCGGATTCCAGGTTCTGTTCAACGTGTTTTATGCTTTTGCTGTACCAGCCGCAGTTGTATTCATCAGCTATGGAGAACCTGCTATGCGAATCCTGGCAAAGATTGTTTTCTTTGCTGTGTTCTCCGGAGCTGTATTTACTTCTTTCACATCGATCATGTTTACGGGGCAGGATAACTTTGGCGCACAAAATACGCTGAATCAGCTTGATGAGCTGACTACTTCTATGGATCAGGCAAAGCTTCCACATGGAAACGAAGAGACCTTCCAAGATTTCAATGTTGAATTTCGTCATGTTGACTTTAAGTATGATGACAACTTCGTGCTGAAGGATTTCAGCCTGACACTTCATCAGAATAAAACTTATGCGCTCATCGGGTCTTCCGGGGGAGGAAAATCTACCATTGCAAAGCTGATTTCAGGTTTTTATCCTGTCGATGGCGGCGAAATTCTGATTGGTGGAAAGAACATTCAGAGTTATTCTGAAAAAGCTCTCATTCAGAACATCGCATTTGTTTTCCAGCGCAGTCAATTACTAAAGACCTCAATTTACGAAAATGTCCGAATCGGAAATCCTCAGGCAACACGGCAGCAGATTATGGATGCACTTGACGCAGCGAACTGCACATCCATCCTTGACAAATTCCCCAGCGGGAGATGACCGTCATAGGGGCAAAGGGCGTATACCTTTCCGGTGGTGAGGTGCAAAGGATCGCCATTGCAAGGGCTATTCTAAAGAATGCGAATATCGTCATTATGGATGAGGCTTCTGCAGCTGCAGATCCGGAAAATGAATACGAGTTGCTGCAGGCTTTCCAAAAACTGATGAGGGGCAAAACAGTTATCATGATTGCACACAGGCTGTCCTCTATTCAGAATGTAGACCAGATCCTGTTTGTCCAGAATGGAAAAGTTGTGGAACAGGGAACCCACAATGAACTGATGGCCTGCAATGGACGTTATAAGGATTTTCAGGATGTATACTGCAAGGCAAATCAGTGGAGGTTGGCATGATGAAGACATATCTAAAAAGAGCCTTCCAGCTGAGTGATTCGGGTGTGAAGGGCCTTGCAAAATCAATCTGGTCATTCTTTCTCTATTATGTTTCTTTTGTACCGCCGATGATCTGTGTTTTTCTGTTTGCAGACAGGCTGTTGAATGGAAATACCGGGAAACCGGTGGTATATCTCCTGTTTATGCTGGCAGCGACCCTGGTGATGTACTTAGTTATTAACTATAACTATAAAACGACCTATGATGAAACCTACCAGGAATCTGCAACTTTAAGAATTGATCTGGCGGAACAGCTTTCCAAACTGCCCCTATCCTATTTTTCAAAGCACAATTTGTCTGACCTTGCTCAAACAATCATGGCAGATGTGGCTTCGATTGAGCATGCTTTTGCGAACGCAGTGGCTAATTCCATAGGGTTTGCAATTTACTTTTTGGTTATCAGCGTAGCCCTTCTGATTATGAATTGGAAATTAGGTCTCTGTGTATTGCTTCCCGTTCTTACTTCTGCTTCGGTTCTTTTCCTGACAAAGAAACTGCAGGTCAGAAATGTAAATAAACATTATGATAAGTTGAGAGATATTTCCGAAAGCTTTCAGAATGCAATCGAACTGAATCAGGAAATTAAAAGCTATGGGTTGAAAGAAAAAGTAGAAGCTCAAATGGACCAGCAGTTGGATGAGTCAGAAAATCTTCAATGGAAAGCTCAGATCATCCAGACGATTCCTGTTACAATCGGCCAGACTTTATCTATTCTTCCTATTGGAATCACGGCGACTGTTGGCCTTTCAATGCTCGCCTCCGGTCAGGTAAGTATCCTGATTCTTCTGGGCTATATTATTATGGCGGCGAAACTCAGCGGGGCCATGGGTGGTGTTTTGCTCTATCTGACGGAAATCTTTTATTTGGACGCAAGAATTGCCCGGATTGGTGAAATCAAGAATCATGAACTTCAGGGTGGAGAAAAGGCAGTCCTTTCAGATTTCAATGTAGAAATAAAGGATGTTTGTTTTTCCTACCAGAAAGACACTCAGGTGATTCGCCATGCATCCTTTACGGCGGAGCAAGGACAGGTAACCGCATTGGTCGGTCCCAGCGGCTGCGGAAAAACAACAATGCTTAAGCTCATCAGCAGACTATATGATGCAGATTCCGGTACCGTTCAGATTGGAGGAACCGACATACGAGAAATTCACACTGATAGCTTGTTCAAGTATGTTTCCATTGTTTTTCAGGAAGTCATTCTATTTAATACTTCTATTATGGAAAATATTCGCCTTGGGCGGCTGGATGCTTCTGACGAAGAAGTAATACGAGCTGCAAAACTGGCTGGTTGCAATGAGTTTGTCAGCCGTCTGCCAGACACCTACCAGACAATAATCGGGGAAAATGGTGCCAAACTCTCCGGCGGAGAACGTCAGCGGCTGTCCATTGCCAGAGCAATCCTGAAGGATGCTCCAATTATCATTCTGGATGAGATTGCTGCATCGTTAGATGTGGAAACAGAAGTCCAGATACAGACTGGATTAAATCATTTGATTCAAGGCAAGACCGTGATTGTTATTTCACACAGACTAAAGTCTATTGAAAATGCAGATAAGATCGTCGTTATGAAAGCAGGTACGGTAGAAGCCTGTGGAAAACATGCTCATCTGCTGAAACAGTCGCCCACATATAGAAAGATGATTGAAAAGTCCAATCTGGCAGAGAAATTTAACTACTAAGCAGGTCACCCTTCAGATGCAGACCGCACTGAAGGGTAACATAAAGGCATTTGGTTAACTATGTCTAACTGATTTCTGATGTGAGGAGGTGCATTATTTGAAGAAATATATTGGAAAAAGGATCATTAGCTTCCTCATTGTGCTGGTAGGCGTCAGCATTCTAAGTTTTTTTGATTGATTGCTTGGTCCGGAAAAGATCCTGCAGAAATTATTGCACACCGAGGCGTATCCAATCCTACGCCGGAACAGATTGAGATGATTCGGGTGGAAATGGGATTGGATCAACCTCTCCCTGTGCGATATATTCAGTGGCTTTCCGGAATGTTTACAGGAGAACTTGGGACTTCTTTGACCACTCATCAACCGATTGTAAAGGATCTGCACAAGTATCTGGCTACGACCACATCTCTTGTAGGGATGGCCATTCTATGGATTATCATGCTCACCGTTCCGATTAGTTTGCTCTGTGCCAGAAAGCGGAACCGCCTTTTCGATCAGGTTACCAGAGGCATTACTATCTGCGGTATTTGTGTGCCAACTTTCTGGCTGGGATTCCTTCTTCTACTGTTCTTTGCGATTCATCTGAAATGGTTCAGTGTCTTACCAAGTCCAGGTTGGAGGGGCTTTTTACTACCTTCATTTGCCCTGGCGGTTCCCAGTTCGTGTTCACTCATCCGAATCATGCGTTCCTCTCTTCTGGCTGAATTATCTTCTGATTATGTTCGGTTTGCAAAAGCCCGTGGACTATCTGCCAACAGAATTCTGGTATGCCACATTCTGCGAAATGCCTTACCGCCTGTTGTTACAATTTTCTTTCAGCAATTCGGCTTTCTAATTGCCGGAGGGGCGGTAATCGAAAGTGTTTTTTCAATCAAGGGAATCGGAACTTATCTGGTGGACAGTGTGATTGCAGCAGATACGATTGCAGTTTCTACCTGTATAGTCGTCATTGCAGCAATTTTTGTCGTCGCAAATTTCATGGCAGACATAATCAACCGTCTGCTTTGTCCATGGATGGTGAGGGAAGAAAATGATACAGAAGCTACTCAAAGGCCGCAGGCAATCATCGGTCTGGGCCTGATTGCTATTGTGATTGTAATTGCGATTGCAGCACCTGCTTTTTCGCCTCACGACCCTGAATTGGTGAATTTATCGCAAAAGTATGCTCAGCCTGACGCAGAATACCCTCTTGGAACAGATCAATTGGGCAGGTGTACCTTATCAAGGCTGCTGTATGGAGCCAGATATTCCATCGGAATCAGTTTACCTGTGCTGCTGATTTTGTCTGTGATTGGTCTGATTGTCGGTACTTTTAGCGCCTGTGCTGGAGAAAAAAAGCAGACCATTTCATTACTATACTCTGTGATGTGTTTATTGCTTTTCCTTCTCTTATCATTGCTATTGCTGTCATAGGCGTTCTGGGGAACGGACTCCAAAACATTGCCGTTTCTGTTGTGATAGCGACCTGGGCTTGGTTTGTTCGTATTGTCAGATCTTATTCCGTTCAAGAAATGGGTAAAGATTATATCCTGGCAGCCCGGATTTCTGGGTGCAATACAGGAAAGCTGGTCTTCAGACATCTGATTCCTAACATTCTGCCACAGTTTCTTGTGTATGTTTCCACTGGTGTCGCTTCTTCCATCATTATGGTTTCCAGCTTTGCTTTCCTCGGACTTGGCCTTCCCTCCGGCACACCGGAATGGGGTGCCATGTTAAATGATGCCAGGACAGCGCTTTACTCTCATCCGGAATTGCTAATCTATCCAGGCTTGTGTATCTTCGTAACGGCAGCAGGCTTCAATTTATTTGGAGAAGCACTCCGTGATATTCTGACGCCGGAGGAGGACAGCCTATGATGCCATCACTTATGATTGATCATTTAAACATTAATCTTCGGTCAGGCACGGATAACTTGGTTTCTGAAATATCCTTTGCAATCAAAGAAGGAGAGTCTTTAATCTTGTTAGGTCAATCAGGCAGCGGCAAAACAATGACCTGTAGTGCGGTGCTAAACTTATTGGACCCTAAAAATTTAAGGTGTCGGGTTCCGTTTTCTTCGGCGAGACTGATCTTTTGAATTCGTCAGAAAAGCAGAGACGAGGAATATACGGAAACCAGATTGTCTATATCCCGCAAAATCCAATGACTGCATTGGACCCTTCTATGCGTATTGGCAGACAGATGGATGAAACGCTACGGATTCATTCCGACAAATCCCGCCAGCAGCGTTACAATTATATTCTGCGGCTTCTGCATGATGTAGGCTTAGATGATCCTGACAGGGTATACAGAGCATACCCCCATATGCTTTCCGGAGGAATGCTTCAGCGTGTCATTATCGCAATGGCTATGATGCTTGATGCAAAATTCGTGCTTGCCGATGAGCCGACAACTGCTTTGGATGTGATTCACAGAAATGGAATCATAGATTTATTTTCGCAGATGAAAGCAAATGGAGTTGGGATTCTTATGGTAACTCATGATTTCGCAACAGCTCTTCAATTAGGTGGAAACATGTTGGTGATGAAAGAAGGAAAAATTATAGAATCCGGTGAAGTTCAATCTGTCTTCGATCATACTACAGAACCTTATACAAGGTCGCTGATTGAAGCTTACTCCCTTTCCTGTGCTTTCACGAAAGGGGCGGAATCATGATTAAAGTCAACAACCTATCAAAAGAATTTCACGAACAAGGCACAAGCAACGAGCTTTTGGCCGTTGATCATGTAGATTTTACTATTCAGAATGGTTCATTTTGCGCTTTGGTGGGAGAAAGCGGATCTGGTAAAAGCACTTTGGCTCAGCTCATGTGCGGTCTTCTGGTTCCATCTTCTGGAGAGGTACTGTTTGAAGGAAAAAACATTTCCCTCTGCCAGGCAAGCAAAAGCAGGTACTGCGATCTAAAATACAGCTGATTCTTCAGGATGGCAAGGGAGCAATGGACCCTCGCTTTACGGTATATCAAATCATTGCAGAGCCAATTCGCAATTTCAGAAAACTCAGCAAAAAGGAAGAAGAACGGGAAATCAATGATCTTCTTACCATGATGGAGCTTCCCGAAGAGATCAAGATGCGAAAAGCTCATGAGCTATCCGGTGGACAACAAAAACGTGTATGTATTGCAAGAGCGTTAGCGGCTCAACCGGATGTGTTGATTTTTGATGAAGCAGTCAGTGGGCTGGATGTCCTGGTTCGTAAACATATTCTTGATTTGCTGAAGCGACTCCATCAGGAGCGAAAAATGACTTGCTTTTTCATTACCCATGACCTGGACGTTGCGCTATATCTTGCAGACCGTGTGATGGTGATGCGCTGCGGTAAGATTATCGAAGACCGTACATTTCACGGTTCGACAGACTGCTTTACACATCCGTATACCAAGCTTCTGCTGCATTCTATTGCTCCATATTTGGGTTAAACCATTCAATAAATACGTATACCCTGCTGAAAAGCATGATATAAAAAAAATAAATAAAGGAGATTTTGTACATGAAACTGAAAAAACTTTTAGCTTTCGGACTCGCACTTGTGATGTGCCTTGCTATGGCTGCTTGCGGCACGAACCCTGACGAGAAAGCAGAGCCGGTCTCAATCACTGTCACCGAGAATTGGGACTTTTCTGTAGGCTTCTATCCTGTCATCACGCCTATGGTATCCAGCACTTATGGTGCCGGATTCTGGAGTCGTAATTTTTACAACACTCTGGTAAGCTACGATGATAACGGGAAGATCCAGGGCGAGTTGGCTGAAACCTGGGAAATCAGTGATGACGGCAAGACTTACACCTTCCATCTGCGTGATGGTGTCAAATTTTCTGACGGTACTCCTCTGACTTCCGAGGCAGTAAAGATGACCCTTGAAGCAGTAGTAACCCATCTGGGTCCCCAGAATGGTGCCTTCGGTAAGCTCACTACTTTGTTTGACAAGCTGGAAACCCCGGATGAAAAAACCTTTGTAATGACTTTGAAGACCCCTTATTACGCTGCTCTTGACAATCTGACCATGGCGCTGCCTCTTGGTATTGTGAATCCCGCAGCCTTTGAAGGCGGCGTAGAAAAGGCTTACGAGAATTGCGTGAGTGCAACTATGGGTACTGGTCCCTATATGTTTGACCGGGTCGAGGGAGATACCTATACCTTTATCCGCAATCCCTACTACTGGGGCGAAGCTCCTGAAGTGGACGAGTTCAAAGTCAAAGTGATTCCTGATAATGCTGCAAAAATTCTTGCTCTGCGCAACGGCGAAATCGATGCAATTCTCGGCTCCAGCAGACTTAGCGCAGAAGGCTACACGGAAATTCCCAGGATGCCGCTTTCGGTCATGCCATGGATGACAGCACCAACCAAACTCGTTATCTGGGTATGAACCTGAATAAGGCTCCCTTTAATGATCCTCTTGTAAGGGAAGCAGTATCCTACGCTGTTAATCAGCAGGAGTTGGAAACCTCCGTTTTCGATGGCCTGGAGACTGCTGCCGAAACCCTCTTTCCGAATGAAAAGCCCAACTGCGGTGTGGAGGTTAAGACCTATCCTACCGACATGGAAAAGGCAAAGCAGCTCATGAAGGAAGCCGGCTATGAGGATACCAATGATGACGGTATCCTGGAGAAGGACGGAACTTCTCTCGCCATTCATTTCAACTATTCTCAGAGCCTTGCAAGTGTTGACAATGCAGTTCTTTCTATTGCAGCTTCTCTTAAAGAACTCGGCTTCGATGTTACTATTGATGCAGTAGACATGAACACCTGGTATGGAGCCTTGATGTCTGGCGAATATGATCTGACCTTCTACAATACTGCTGGCGGTTCCTTTGACCCTGCAACAGATATGAGCAATATGGCTCCTGGCGCTATGGGTGATCCGATCCTCTGCCAGTTCTCTGCTTTCTTTGAGAATCCTGAAATTTTCGCAGAATTGGACTCCACTTCTGATTCTCGGCGTGTGCAGGAAATCTATGGAATGATTCTGAATGGTATTGCAGATCAGAATCTTCTGGTGCCTGTAACCGGTACTCACGATCTGGCTCTGTGGAATACTGATAAGATAACTGGCTATGACTTCTACACAGATGCCAGCTACGTAGACATTGCATCTGTTCATGTGAAATAATGTCCAGCAGTGTGGCTGAGGCGGTTACAAAAGAAAGACTTCATTCTTCAGGAGAAGACTATCTAAAAGCCATATTTATTCTTGAAGCGCAACATGGTTCAGTTCGTTCAGTAGAGGTTGCTGAGTACATGAATGTATCTAAAGCGAGCGTTAATCATGCAGTTAGGCACACGCGAAATCAGGCACATTATTTTGAATAATCAGGTTGTCAACTCATCCAGGGCGCTCCATTCACTCAAACACACCGTGCCAAAATCACACAAAAATATTGCCATACATATGGTAGATCACATTAGAAGATTGGGCGTTTTCCCAGCTAACTACGCATTAGATTTAGGCGAATTTATTGACAGCAACGGTAATTCGTATATAGACATTGTAGAGTTAAATCCCATATCATGTTCTATGTGCTATGTAAATAATAGCATCTATGCTGATGTGGTTCCTGAGATTGGCGAATGTCAGCGCCAGCTAATGATGGGTGCTGAGTTTTGCTACGATGCCATCGCAAATCCAAAGAATTACGATATGCTGAGAATATCCAATAAGAGTTATACTTATACTTCGGATAACCAATACGCTCTTTTATAGTTTGCATATCATAGAGGGTTTTAGAGCAATTCTGGAAGTGACGCTTGTTCTTTCTCTGTGTTAAATCTCCGATAGAGTGAGTCCTTCTGGGAGGTCCATCATGAACCTCCCCTGGGTTCAGCAAATGGGCGCAGTCCTCCCTTGGCGGAGGACTGCGCTTTTTTTACGGCCTTACTGCATGGAATACAGGTTGGATGTGCTGCTCCCATTGTCACGGTAGCGTGGGATCTTTTGCAGGTATCCATGCTGCTCCAGATCCGTCAATGCCCGTTTGACCGTGGAGCGTGACAATCGCATGTCGGACGCAATCGTCTTGATTCCTGGCCAGCATTTTCCCTCGCTGTCTGCGCGGTCACGCAGATACATATAAACTGCCCTCGCTCTGGAGGGCAGCTCAGCGTCGGCATAAATTGTTCCAAAGTAACTCATAGATCCTCCTCACCATAGGTTTTCATTTGCTTTCCGCCCCTGCGCCGGGGCTTATCTACAGCAGGCTCATGGGCAATGCCGCCGCGTCCGGAAACGGCATAGGCTCCACGCATATCCGCATTTTCCGCCTTATTTGACTGCGGGAGGTTACGCTCCAGATCCTCACGGTTTGCATAAGCTACCGCACGATCTACCCGCTCCGGAACAATATAGGGTTCCTCGAAGGTGATGCCCCATTCCAGAAAAAGCCGCAGGCGGGTACGCATGGGATGCTGTCCCGTCTTTTGGACAATAAAATTTCCCTTGGGAATAGACTTCAGCTCATCTGGCGTCAGCAGCGGACGTTCCATCATCTGCAGATTTTGGCTGGGATCGTTTTTCCCACGGCTCACCGATCCGGATAGGACAGTGCGGTTCCCGAGCGCCTTGGATAGCACTTCCGCTGTCTGACTGTTTGGTGCGAAGCCACCGAAGATGGTATCCTGGCAGTTGTCCTGAATAATTTCACTGCCTTCTTTTCCGTAGTTCTTTTCAAGCTGTGCCAAGGACTGAATGATCGGCACCAGCGTCAGGCGGCGGGAACGGCCCGCGGAGAACAGCGGAAGGACATCGAAGGGCGGCATGGTGCCGAACTCATCGCAAAACAGTACCACGCGGTTTTGCAGCTTGCCGCCGTTCTCATCCGCTACGGCGAACAACTCTCGGCTCAGGTTCTGGATCATCAAGCCCGCCATGAAGTTTTTGGTAGTGTCCTCCTCCGGAAGAATGAGAAAGATGGCAGACTTTTCAGAGGCAAATTTCTCTGCATCGATGGCGCTGTCGAAGCAGAGCACCTGCTCCAGCTCCGAGTCCAGAAATGCATTGAGGCGAGAAAGCACCGTGGACATGACAGAGGCCATGGCCTGCTCCGCACTGTTGAGTGCAGCACCCGCAAACCATCTGGCCTTGTGGTCAGGCGGCAGCTTGCCCATCAGGAGCTGGAAATGGCTCTTGCCCTTCACCTTGCTGGGTTCCAGCAAGTCCTGCACCAGCTTGAAGACAGAAACGATGTGCCGGCGCTCCTGTGGATGCTCCTTATCCGGCGGCAGAAACTCCGCCAGCATCAGGATGACTGAAGTGAGCAAGCCCTCCGCCGCATCGTAGAAAAAGGCATTCTGTCCGCGATTGCTGTCATCGCCATCGGGGTTGACAATGGTTTTGGCAAGGATCTTGGCGTACTTCTCCGCCTTAGCTCGAGCCGCCAAGTTTTTGGGATCTTTCCTTGCGATGTCCATGTAGCGGTTGACCAATGTCAGCAGGTTGTTGCCGTCTGAACGAGTGGGATTGCGCAGGTCGATAACAGATACATTGTAGCCGTAACAGTTTTTGGCAATCGCGCCGTAATTGCGGGCCAGGTCACCCTTGCTGTCCAGCGCCAGCCAGCTCATGCCGGAGGCGCAGGCGTATTCCAGATTGGGATACAGGAAAAATGCGGTCTTGCCAATACCGCTGGCGCCGATCATAAGGCAGTGAATGTCATCACTGTCTACCAGTGCGGTGAGCTCCTGTGTTTTCCCCTTGCAGCCGAGAATCAACCCCTGCTCCGTGGGAAGGTTCTGCCCTCTGCGCCATTCTCTGACCTTGAAGGGCACATGGGCATAGGTCTGCTTGATTTCCTTGTCGGTGGCCCATCTGGCTGTACCGTGCTGCCCATCGCCCACAGTGCGGGATTTGATATTGCCAAGGGTATAGTGATGAGACATCATGGACAGCCCACCGATGACAAGGAACATTGTTGCTCCCGCTGCGATCAGGATCCAGATACTTGCGTTCAACATTTCACCTCATTTCATTCATAGCAAAGCCCTGAGCATTTTCCCCGCTCAGGGGCAGAACGTCATTCCAGTCTTTGTTTTCCGGGATCAGGCGCTCCACGGAATAACGTGCATCCAACTGCTCCCGCATCCGGCGGCTGGCCTGATGACCAGCTTCATCGTTATCAAGACAGAGCAGAATGGTGCCGAGCTGCGGCACTTGTTCCAACATCTGCAATACCGGCTGAATGGATGTGCCGCAACAGGCTACATAGCTGTGCCGCTGCCAGTTCTCCGGATAAAGGGTGATGAAGGACAGCATATCGATGGGCGCTTCAAACACATACAGGCTTCTGTCTGTGCCGACATGATGGAAGCTGTATCGTGGATCACTGCCCTCGACGTTCAAGCGGAAGGCTTTTCCGTAGCTGTTGGCGCTGCGCTTGTGGGCGTGGCGAGGGACACCCTCGGTCAGCACCTCGTAACGGAAGCCCGTGGTCGGGCGGTACGGAAGTTCCTCCTGTACGCAACGGAGAAATTCGTCCGCATCTGTAAACTCCTGCGCGTCGCCATTGGCATAGGTGACGCGGCCCACCAGAGACTTGTCCCGCGCCATGTTCTGCCGCTGGACGGCCAAATCGTATACCGCAAGGTAGCCATTATAATCTCCGGGGGACGGATTGCAGCGCAGGCAGTACCGGTAGCGCTCCGTTTCCACGATGTAGCCGTAGTTTTGTGTCCAGCCGCCGCTGATTTTCCCGCCGTGTTCATAGCAGAAACGCTCCATGGCGAAGCGGTTTTTCAGCACACTCTCCCGCAGCGTGTCCACGACCTCCTGCAGCTCTGCCTTGAACGCGGGGCTGTTCAGCTCCTCCGGGCCGCGGGGCCACCAGGTATGCCAGAACTCGTTTCCGCTGCGCCCGAAGTCCATCCGGACATGGCCAACGGTACCCAGCCGTTTATCTTCTTCGGGGTGCGGGGTATAAAATAAGCCCGCCTCCTCCGGGCGGGCAGGTCGGATATGAAGTTGTGTTGCATCTTTCAAGGTTAAGACTCCTTTCGGTGTGGAATTTGGCTTTACACATTACTGGGGGATATGCTATGATGTGGCTGACAAATCGGGATTTGTTGCGGAGGACTGCCTGTGCAAATTATAATTAAGAAGATGGAAACTGACTCAGAAATCAAAGGGAAGGCATTTGTTCATTTTCAGTCGTGGCGAGAAGCATATTTGGGAATAGTTGAGCAGGCTTTTCTTGATAATAGAAGCATTGATAATTGCTTAGAGCTGGCCATGAACACTAAAGATAACACCATCATCGCAAAAGAGGGTGATCGTGTAGTCGGATTTGTTCAGTATGGAAAGTATGACTATGGAGATCTTGAAGATGCAGCTGAAATAATTGCGCTGTATGTTTTAGCAGACTATTATGGCAAGGGAATCGGATACCGTCTGATGCAAGAAGCTGTGAAATCTTTAAGTGGATATTCGCAAATAGCACTTTTTGTAATCAAGGATAATCAGCGAGCGATAGATTTTTATATTCGGTATGGTTTTCGCTTTGATGGCCAAGAAGGGATGTCACAAGTTGGAGTTACTGTTGCAAGAATGACATTGAATAGATAACTTCCAGTTTATCTGCTTATTAAGCGGCTCGTTCCAAATGGATCGAGCCGCTTTTACTTACATCATCCTCTGCCCCTGCCGCTGCTCCGGGAAGGGCGGGTCCAAGCGCCGCAGCAGACCGAACTCCGTTTTTGTCACGCAGTCGTTTTCCATGCAGTCCTGACCGTATTGCTCAAAATCCATGTAGCCGTCCAGCTCATAGATGGCTTCATCATCCAGCCCCAGCGTTTCCTGCAATCGCTGCTGACCGTAACCGTAGGCGCCCTCCGTGATGCGTTGATAGTTGTCCAGATTTCGCAGGAGTTCACAGGCTCTGCGCAGCGTATCCGGCTTCTCCACCTCCAGCACGGCGGCGTAGGTCAGAAGCATCCCGTCCTTTTGCCAGATGTCCTCCAAGGCTTCGGCAAAATCGTTGTAATCCTCCACGGCGGGGCAATCCGTGTCGCAGATCAGTTCTCCGATATAAGGCACCTTGAAACGAATATCACGGAGCATGGCATCCGCAAAAACATCAATATCGAGGTAAGCCTTCACCGCGTCCAGGTATTCCTCGTCAGCGGGGAGGACGAGGGTGTAGTCCGGCTTTCCAGCGACACACAGCGTCATGCGGAGCATCTCATCCCGATTTTCATTGCGCCAAGGCTCTGCCGGAGAAAGATAGCTACGGTCAATCCCCATATCCGGCGTCAGCAAACTGCGGGCGTTGGGGACAAAAGCACTATACCGGGCATAGTTATATCCCTGCGGGTCAACAAGGAAACCGTCCGTTCCATCCGCGTCGAGGATGAGCAGGCAGTGTCTGGTGTCACCATCGTGCCGGATGGCATTTTTGTTCTCCGCGATGAAATCATAGTCAGCCAGCAGTGCGCGGCTGAACTGCTGGAACCGCTGGCTTGGCAGCTCGATGACCTTATCCACGGCGCAGGGTTCTGCCTCACACCCGGTCTGCTTACACTTCAGTTCTGCTTGAATGATCACATCATCCCTCCCATCTCCATGTGGCTGCTCTGGCTTCCGTTCATCACTTCCTCCATTCTGTAATAGCCCTTATAGGCGATGTAACCCCGGTCGGTGAACATCCCGTCTTCCGCGTTCATGCGCTCCGTGCCGTACCTTTCATAGTCATAAAAAGCATCGAGGTTTTCGTCATACTCAAAGCGGCCGGACTGCTGGATCATGTACTTGCCATACTCCTGCGGCGTATGCGCACCGGGGGCAAAGTCAAAGAGGTCAAGGCTTTCCGCAAGGTTTTTGATCTGTGCCGCAGACTTTGGCTTTGCCAGCATGACCACAGCGCCCAGCTTTTCCATATCCGCTTTTGACAATCCATCCGTCGCCTCTGCCAGTTCGTTGAGGTCGGAGAGAGTTTCGTACTCCATATCCAGAAGGACATCCACCTCGTTGGGGAGCTGGCTGTCCTCCAATCTCAGACGGAGCTCCGACGGATCTGTGATGCCCCCGCGAAGGAGGGCGCGGTCGATCTCCTCCTGCACCATGGGTAGGAACAGCCATGTGATGTGCTCGGTGTCCTCCGGCTTGCTCTTGGATGTCACCGCAACGGTGATGGCATTCGGCTCATAGTAATAGCAGGGAAAGAACCGGCCGTCGTAGACCTGCTCCAGCTTCATGCCGTTGTCGTAGACCACGCCGTAGGGGGTGATCGTGCCGCTGCCGCTTTCGATGAGCTGCCGCGCGGTTCCCTTGCCGTCCAGCGCGTTCAGTTCATCCACGCTTGCGCTGCCGCCGTGCAGGTGTATGTAGTGGTCGCGGTCAACAGCGGCGATCGGAAAAGTCGGTGATGACCGTGGCTTGCTGGCAGCAGAAGGTCAGGTTGATGAGATCCTTCAGCTCGAACAGCTCCAACTTGTGGGCCATTGCCTGAAACTGTGCGGCTTCGCCGTCATCGAAACTTTCCAGCCGCTTGGCGAGGTAGTTCAGCTCCTCCACATTGACCGTGAGCATCTCTGTGCGCTTGAGTACAGAGTAAAAGCTGTCGATCTTCTCCACCTTGCAGTCCGTCTTGACCGCGTCGCCAATCTCCAATGCCTCCAACAGCTCCATGCAGTGTGCGTGCTGGTCATGTGGGATGGGGAATGGGATGGTCGCCACGCCGTATTCCGGGTGGTTGGGATTACCGAGAACCGCTTGAATCATCATGTTTCATTCACTCCTTTTTCCAAATTCAAAACCGCATCTCCGTATTTGGCCATCAGTAGTGCGCCAGTGATCAGGTGGAACGCCTCATCTGTGACCAGTTCCGGAGACGCAAGGTCCGCAAGAGTAATATTGCAGCAGCCGACTGCAATGGCCTTCGCCGCCTGGTAGACGCTGTATAACTCCGGCTCGATCCCTCCGAGACGGACGCTTTGAAAGTCAAAACCGTCGTTCCCGCATTTCCAGACCATCCTGCGCCAAAGGCTCTCGTATGCCGTGAGCAGGAAGAGAGCCGCTTTGTTCCGGTCAGACAGACGCCAGCAGCGTTCCCGCCAGTATGTCCATCTTCGCCGGTGGGCATTGGACAGGAAGAATTGAGGGTTTCTTTCTCTGAGTTGCTGATGCATCCGTTTTCGGAACTGCGGCCCCATAGAGGGTGCGAAGCAGTCCCGCACGAACTCATTCATCTCCAGTACACCTGCCTCGATCCGTTCCTCCAGGCAGGTACATTCACATAGACGGCACGGATGCTTGCGGACATAGTTCTGGCAGTATTCGCACGCCACATCTTTGGGCGTGTAATGAAATGGGCTGCGGTATATTCCACCACCTCTGGGCTTTTGACCGGGCTGAGACATCATCAACTGCTCCAACGCCTGCAGCGGCGTGTCTCGCATGAAATAGTACGGCATAAGCGAACTCCTCTCTGAAATGAAAAAAGGGCCGGAATCTTATTGCTAAGACTCCGGCCCGTTCCGTTTGATATTACATTGTCTGTTGCTGCGCGACTTGTTCCAAGGCTTCTTCCTGCTGCCGGATCCGCTCGTCCAAATCCGGCACACACTCCTCGATCTGCTGCTGAACACTGCGGATCATTTTTTCCTGCTCTCCCGTGAGTTCAAAGAAATCTCCGTCTACAGAGTCCGCACAGCATCGGTAAATCTCAGTCAGCTGCTCCAGGCTGAAAAGCTGTTCCTTTTGGATAAGCCCGGAGCGTGTGGCGAAGTCCTGCTTGGCTCCTGCATAGTTCTCCATGAAGTAGTGCCCGTGTACCACGCCTGTGCGGTCATAGTCCCAATCCCATGTGACGAAGTGGACTCCGTGTTTGCTCTGAACTCCAGCCAGCACAGTGCCGTTGAAATCCGCCAGCACCTTGTAGCCGTCCTCCAGACCGTCGGCTTTCAAAAAGGGCGCTGTTTCCATCTGCCGCATATATTCCGCTGTGTTTCTGACGATCTCATACACCTTGTCCTTGGCGGCGATTCGCTCCGACTCGTCAATATCCTTATTGCGGTAGGCAACACCACCGCTCCCAGTTACTTCGCACAGCGGCGCACCGTCAAGCAGGACACGAAGCTTGCCGGTATCAGTTTTGCCCGTCTGAAATCCTTCTCGGGCAAGGACGATTGCCGTTTCTCTGAGGTAACGGTCCTTTTCTTCTGTGCTGATGCTCATGTAACTCCTCCCGTGCATAAAAAATAAGGCCGGAGCATGATTGCTCCGGCCTTCAAATACAGGCGCTGCGACCAGCGCCCTTTTTGAAATGAAAAAAGGCGCCGCTTTCTCAGTCCGTCAAGACCAACAAAACGGCGCCCGAATCTTTGTAATTCTTTTTTAAGAAAAACACCGCTGCCAGTCAGAAAAAACGCCGTTCAAAAAGGGCACTGGCTGAATGCATCTGCCTGAAAAGGAAAACCGCCCGGTTCAAATCAGGGCAGACGCTCTGAAACAGCGATTTGCATCTATGGTTTGAAAGAAAGAATCCGGGCCCGAAAAAGCCCGGAAACGGTTGATGCGCCTGGCTTTTCGCCAGACGCATCTATACCGTTTCGTTAATTTGGTCCGAGTGGAATTATAGGGTTTCACGAAATTACGAACAACAAAAATGGTATTCGGGTAGTCGGCAATCAGTATTTCTCAGTGAAATTTCATATTATGCCAAACGAAATTCCTCGCTAAGCAAGTTGGGAATTTCGTTTCTTTTTGATAAGCTAAACTCTGCAACAGCGGCATTTAAGGCATTCCCAAAGGGATGGCTTGCGGTAGCTATACTACTCTTTTGACAAGTTGCAACAAAATGCTCATTTGTCAAAATACTTTCATCAATACTCTTCGAAATATAGACGTTTTCTGAATAACTGAAAATAATATAATTAATTGCAGATAACTGCTCCTCTAATGGCAATTTGTTTAGCTGTTTATAGAACTTTCGATAGCGTTTATCTCTTGCGTCTATGAACAACATAATTATACTCTCTTGCTCCAAAGGAAAAACGGCAATGTGAATTTCTTTTGTGTGGTAGTCTGGACTCATGTTATAAATGTCGTTTATTACATCGTCTTCGAAATCGCAGACCATAACCACACCGCCTTGAAACGCAATAGGAACAGTATAATTCAATTTTTTATAATAGCATAGATAATACCAGTCATTGTGTTTTCCTAAAGACCCTATTTGTGCGCGACTAAATGATGAGCTATACTCTGACAAGTCAAGCGAGATTATTTCGTGATTGTGGTCAACATAATTTGTAGGAGCACCTAATTCCGCGCCCATTAGCCTGTAAAGTGCTTCTTCATGAAGGCGCTTATAAATCATTTGCAAATAGTCCTTCATAGCAATCTGAGCAAGCATCTGCCCAGTTGGTTTTGCTTGATAGGCGGTAGGATCTTCATATTGCTGAAAAATTTTACTGTCACAAGCTCTACAAATAAGTTGAAATGTTCCCGCTTCATTTACTCCTTGCTCGCTACGCATAAAGGGGAGGTCGATCAATGTATTTGCGTAATACACCTTTCCGTCAGCAGCAATTCTTCTAAGGCAAAACTGCGGAACAGAATGCGAATTGCAAAAACTGGATACTTCTTTTTTGCAATAGTAACAATAGTTTAGTTTTGCCTCTTGACGCGCCTTTGCTTGAATTTTGCTCATCAGCTTATTGTATGTAATTTTATTGTGAGAATAGTTTTTGTGTTCTTGCTCGTCTAATCCCAAAGATAACATTTGAGGATCGTCAAAAAACATAGCGGCCTCCTCCTTTTCATTATTGTTCATGGAGTTACTTTAATTTTAGCATTAGGCAAAGATAATGTCATCTATAAAAATATCATGTTTAAGAACGATAATACACGTTACTTTTAGCTTCGGGACAAATTGTCCCAAACTGTTCCCCTCAAACATGGCTCGGGTGGTATATCCCCCGTCGCCGCATATCGTTCAGAACAGCCGGGAGCTGTCTGTCAAGGGTGCATCAGCACCGCCGTTTATCGGCGGCTTGCCCTTGACTGGCGGCACCGGCTGTTCTATTCCCCGGCGGTGCGACGGGGGTATATCCTCCAGAGCCGCACCATTTTCCATGATTGGGAAAGGGCGGGGGGGATTGGGTTGAACATCACTGGAGGTTTACTTATGATCTTTACCAACAGTCCCTATGAGCGCATGATGAAAGAGATCCCGCATAAAGAAGCACCCGCCTCGCAGAAGGCCCCGGAAGGAACCCCTTGTTCAGGGTGTCCTTATTGGCAAGGGATTGCCTGTGTTTTCTGCTATCGGGAACACCTCAAAAAGCAGGGCTGATGTGTGAACATTTAGCCCGAAAAAACGCCCTGTTTGCAAGGGTTTTCCGCCTCGATTTATGATGGGGTAATATGATTATATGTCCTGCACAGATATTGCTAAATACTTTCCACATTTTCAAATCTGCCGGGGAACAGTTTTGTGCTGTTCCCCGGCATTTCTGCTTTGGGACATTTTGTCCCAAAGTTAAGGCCCGGAGCGTCAGCACCGGGCCGCAGCCAGCCAGGTTTGGGGAGGCTTCCCAACAAGCATTTTGGAAAGCATTTTTGCCGCCGTCCCGGCACAAAAATTTTGAGTGTGTTCACACTCAAATTGCTTGCCAAAAACGCAAGTGTGGCTACACTTGCCCTGCTTGCCGTTAGTGAAATCCCTGTCCGCAGCCTTGCCTGTTGGATGGAAAGAAACTACAATATATGCAATCTAAGAAACTGATAGTTATAAATTCTGAAATACTTTAAGTGTTTTTGCAAATTCCACCGTACTATGACGCGGCGGTGATCCTGGACGATACGGGCGGCAAGTTCATCAATTTCAAGCTGGAGTTTCCCAACAGAAAGGATGGTGCCAATGGCAGGAAATAAAGAGCTTTACAGTTTACCCGAAGTGAGGGCGGCGGTGGCCGCCCTCTCCCCGGAGGACCGGGAGCTGCTGGATGCGGTGCAGGCGTCGCCATTCCGTCTGACGGAGCCGCAGCAGTTCCAGGAGTTCGCGGCCAACATTGACTATTTCGTGTTTGAGCCGAACATCCATAACCTGAACGATCTGGGCTGGCGCTATATCGCCCAGCACATGGATATGCAGCTTCCCCCGGAGCTGCTGGACGCCATTGATCCCGTCCCCTTCGGACAGCACGCCATGAAAGAGGAACAGGGACATTTCGCGGAACACGGATACATTTCCCTGTCCGGCGATCCGTGGCAGCATGACCGCAGTTTGGAGCAGGAGCACCGGGAAACGGAAAAAAAGACTTCCATCCGGGACCGGCTGGAACAGGGCAGAAAGGAATGTGCCGGCAGGCAGACGCAGACCCCCAACAAGGGAAAGTCTGAGCCGGAGCTTTAAGGAGGTGACGATCTATGCCGCATTTTGAGTATGACAAGGATTATCCGTTTGCTGCCTTTATCACCAATCTGGGCAAGTACAACGAGGGCGAGCTTGTGGGCGAGTGGGTGAAGTTCCCCACCACCGCCGACGAGCTGAAAAAGGTGTTTGAGCGTATCGGGATCGGTTCGGAGGACGATTTCGGCAACCCCTATGAGGAATGGTTTATTACGGACTATGACTGTTATGTGGGCGGCCTCTATGACAAGCTGGGCGAATACGCCAATCTGGACGAGCTGAATTATCTGGCGGCGAAGCTGGATGATATGGATCGGAGCGAGTATAACCAATTCCTGGTCGCTATGGAGATGGGCGAACATACGGGCAGTATCCAGGACCTTATCAACCTGACGGAAAACCTGGGTTGCTACGATGTGTACCCGGATATCGAGGACCATGACGATCTTGGCCGGTATTACATCGACGAGCTGGATGCCATGCAGGTGCCGGATCATCTGCGTAACTATATCGACTATGAGGCTTACGGCCGGGATGTAGCCCTGGAGGAAGGCGGCGAGTTTACCGAGTTTGGCTATGTCCGGGATACCGGGGATACCTTCTATGAGGTTTACGACGGCGACCGGGAGAACATCCCGGAGGAATACCGGGTGATGAACTTCCGGGACGAGGATATGGAGCTGTCCGAAAGCGACAAGCTTGATATGGCCACCGACCTTGCCTTTGATCTGGACGAGTTTTTCCGGCAGCACGATCCGCAGTATGCGGCCCAGCACCCGGAGCACCACGAACAGAAAGAAGTTATTGCCGACCTTCTCCTGGAGGGAAAAACTGCCGCACTCCGGCAGCAGTTGGAAGAAATGGCACAGACCGGGGATGATGTTCTCCCCGGCAGGATCACCGAGTATGAGCGCGAGACCGGGTATGATCCCGAACAGGATACCGCTATCGAGGAAGATCGCACCCTGTTGGTACAGCGCCCGGAGCAGCCGGACGACCACCTGACCGGCGACAGGGTACAGACCCCGCGGGGCAGTTTCCATCTGACGGACCTTTCACGGGAGCAGATGGAGGACGCCGGGTATGGCGTCCACCACAATTCCGATGATGGCAGGTTTCACATCATGGGCAACGGCACCAGGGCCTTTGCGGTGGTGAACGCCGATATGCAGGAGCGGGACAATCCCCTCCGTACTGCTGAAATGACCGTGGAGGACGACTACGGCATGATCGACGGGGTGATCAACAACGGCCGCCGTGACGAGGCTGTGGCAAAGCCCTCCATCCGGGAGCGGCTGGAGGATGCCAAACGGGAATGTGCGGAGCGCAAGCCCCCGGAAGTGAAGCGTCCCGGCCGTGACGCCCCGGAGCATGGCGACCTATGAGCCGAAGCAGGAAATGGCGTCTGGAATGGTCCTTCTTCCTGGGGGAAAACGGCAGGCGGCAGTATAACAAGGTCTGTCTTGGCTGCGCCCATGAGTGCAAGCAGAGTTTCCGGGCGGTTTTAATTGCCTGTCCCCGCTATCTTTCCAAACGCTCCAAAAACTGCGGGGATAAGGGTGGAAAAACGGCAAAATAATCTCCTGTATCGGCTTTTCCAGAGGGAACCTTTATGATTTCCCTTGCGGCTATGCCCTCGCCAATAGGAAGGGAAAAAGGTTCGATTTCGCACACTTCTCATAAACACAAAACGGGAGTACAGCTTTTCGGTCTGTCCGATGGCTGTACTCCCGCTCTTTAGTTATCTCTTATCTGCTTTGTGATATGACTATTCATCATCGTCATCCGAGCTTAGTTTCTTTAACAGCAATGCCAGAGTAAACTCTAATTTGCTAATTCGCTCCTCAAGATCTGAATATTGCATTTTTTCTCGCATCTCTGCAGGAAGTAATTCTTGAAGGATTTTTATTCTGGCATCCACATTTCTAAAAGAATAGCCAAACCGAACGGCCATTTTATAATCATTTATTGCTGATTGAATCGCACTATATTGTGTATCTATATTTACTCCATCTAAAACCGATTTGTGTATTTTCGCATCCTTTGAGAATCCACGATGAGCGAAAGCTGCTCCCGTATTTGATGATGGTTGAGTTTCTGCCTGACTTAGAATTGCGCGGGTTGCAGAATTTATAGCTTTCTCATAATCTCCGCGCATATGATAGATTTTTGACAGCGCAAGTGAACATTGTGCAGTCATTGCCAGACATTCTTCTGCAACTACAAGAGCACTCTCTGCAGAATCTAATTCACCATATTTCTTGAATGTTTCATATTCGGCCATATAAGCGCGTTCTTCATCTGGAAGTACTCGTTTATAGTCCTTTACACATTGAAGAACCTTGTCTCTATTCTCTTTAGTTGCCTCTCCATCGTTTAGGACATCGATATAAAAAGTAAATGCTCTCCAATTCCAAATATTTCTTTCAATTTTTTCTAATCTGCTAATCCCGATTTTAACATCATCTGTGTGTCCCGATTTGTGCGAATAATATGTAAAATCGCTCAACAAATCAATGTTATCACCAAAGAGTTCCAGCCCTTTTCTTGTTACATCAGAAGCAAATTCAAAGTAGTTTTGGTTTGCTAATTCAGAGGCCAGGTTATGATAATCACTGCTGTCTCCTTTTATGTCACCGTGTTTTACTCGATCAACTAAGGCAAGCAAAACTCTTGTTCTTTGTGATCTCTCTGCGGTATTAGCAGAAGTATTGGAAAATTGCTCAGCGATAAACTTATGTGCTTCTTCTACATTTCCAATAGCATCGGATACTTCCTCCAATTTTTCTACGGAACCAATGATTCTATCGTATTTATCAATACGTTCAGCCACTAAGCTAAAAGACTTATCATATTCGGAGAGCTTTCCCTGGAGAGCGGTTTCCCACTCTTGATACGTTTCATTGAGTCGGGGTTGTACAAGTTTAACTGCATTATCAACTTGTGTATATAAATCATTCCGAAGTTCTTTTGCGAGTCTATCTTGGCGCTCATCAAAGTTTTTCAGTCTATCAACACCAAGAAAAGCGAAAATGGAAACTATCGCTCCACCTACAATCGGGAGAACCATCTTCAGCCAGTCAGATAGGGTGATTTCCAAAGGTTCTTTAAACTTCAGCTGGAGAAGAATAAATGTTGCCACAAAAAGAGCAAGTACTGCAAAAGTAGCAGTTAGTGCCATTGCAAGGGTAGCATGAGATTTGAATGTTTTGTTCTCAGAGACATCATCTTTCACTGTTGCTTTCGTATTTTTTTTAGAAATCATTCCATCACCTTCTTAATGGGTACAATTTGTATTTCCATTATATCACATAGCTCGTATTTTTCAATGTTTATGACATTTTTCGAAATATCTTATAATACAAAAGGAGTACAGCTTCTCGGTTCGTCCGAGGGCTGTACTCCCGTTTTTTAATTGTTTGGAATTTGGACACGCTGGCGGATTTTTGCTGACACATCAGCATATAGATCCACATCAAAACCTTCTGCTACTTCAAAACTGACAAATAAACAGTATGGTATTGCTGTTTTAATTTTATCGGCTTCTTCTTTGCAATTCACTTTGATGATAAGGTCATCATCATTCCAGACAATTGGATTTTCTCCAATAAAAATCTCATGTTGCAATGAACCTTTACGAACTGCTTGCCATTCTGTATTTTGCCGATCTGGAATAAGACCTTTTCCGCCATCGTCAATATTAAACCATAGTTGTGCGCCGCGATATGCTTGCTTATTTGGTGCAACAGGAGAAAGATAGGATAATGTAACAGTCAGTTTCCGCTTCATTAGACGAGACGAAAAATCTACAGGAAGCGGGAGTCTAAAAATATCCCCTTCATCTTTCTTTAATGCTCCAAGTCCAATAAGTGTTATGCGCTCTTTGGTACACTCTATAACACGGCTTATATTAGGCACACCGTTTCCAAGCCACTTGCTTAATTGTTTTGGTGAAGCCCCCATCGCCAGAGCGAGTTTATCAGCAATTGGTTCCCAAGAGGCACCATGTGTAAGCATCGCTTTCAAAAGAATTGCGGTAGCTTCAACAGGCATATTGGCACCAGTTTCGTCAAGGAACACCTGATTCAGTACATCATGACATTTTGCTGCCTCATGTGTTATTTGTGCAGCAGCATCGCTCGTTCCAAAAGAAAAAGCGCATCCATCTGTATCGCCCGTTCCATATGGAGCAGCAGATAAGCATCCTGGCTCACGCGAAGATTCTACCCAATCGGTTTTGCCATCAAATCTTCCTCTGATAAACTCTCTACCACCATAATAAAACAAGTCCGGAGTAATGACAGAACGATATCCTTTTCCAATTGCAGATATAGGGGATGGCAGCCCTCTGTCAACGGCCCAAATAAAACGATCGGTTTCATTTATATTAGTGAAATCATCATACAGAGCACCGATTGTAAGTCCGTTCAAACTTTCTGCGGGTGCCAATATTTTAAGGTTGCGTTGATTATCTTTTATGGTCTCACCAAAAACGTTGCTTCTCTGTGTTATGTTGAGAGATTTTAGCTCATCGAACGGTTTATCTACAAAGTTTACAATCTCAGGGTGGTTCCCGGCACTTATGATAAATAAAATCTTATACTTATAGGCAAGAAAATCGAGTAATCGCGCAGTTGGACTCATTGTGGCGGCTAATTGTCGCACTGGATCTCCTATAGACAAATTAATTACTCTGGTATTGGGAGCAGTTGCGCTTTCTTCGCCGTCTCCCTCCATCATTCTCTTTACAGACCGATGAAGAACATCGATAAACAAACTGTCATCAGGGACACCTTCTGTTATCCTGTCAAAGCCACTTTGTCTCGGCCGCAGAATGGGTCGCACATATACGGGACTACTAATAGGAATGTCATTCCTCTTAATATCGCCATAAATTGCAAGGGAAACCATCGATGTACCGTGAATGCGATATTTGCTTTCATATCCTGTAGCGTAGTCATCAGGATCATCAATGATAACTCGCCCACGAAGCAGACGGTGATTCTGCATTGGCATACCGTCAAAAACGGCAACCACAGCATCACCTGTCGGTAATGATGCTTCTTCATTAGAAGTGTATATTTCTGAATCAGTTGCAGAAACAAACACAGATTGACAAACAGGACGGAAGAACATGATATCGTCAACTTGCGATAATTCAATCTCTTCGTATCGATTAACTAGACCTTCAATAGAAGCTCTAGGAAGTTCAACCAACAAGCCATGGTAAAATATCTCACTTATTACACATTCCTGAATTACGCGGCCTTCTAAGGATTGAATTTCATGGCGGATCGTTTCGGTAGCATTACTTCTTTTTACTGCGTCACTTCTAAAGAACAGTTCAACCTCAAAGGGGACAGGAGAATCACCGTCAAATTCCAACGATTCACGCCAATAGTCCAAAGCGTGTGTTTCTGCAATTCTATCCCTTGCATCCCATTTTCTTATATCTTTTATATGGGTAAAAACATCACGGAGTCCTGCAAAGCCTCGTTTGAATACATCGGTTTCTCCGTTTTGGTGTCTTTGCCACAATGATAGTAATTGGGACATTGCCTGTTGATTAGACATTACGCAATATAATTTCCCATTTAGCGAATCATCGACTCTTTCGCCAGAATCTTTGTCTACTTCATAAAAATCATCATCTGGATTAAAAGGCTCAGCATCGCTATCAAATATCCATTCAAGGCCATCCGTGTTCTTCACTGCTGTATAAAAATTATCAACAGTTCCAATTATTTCAAAAACTAAAGCAAACTCAGGGTTGATTCCAACTGGTGACTGTTGAATCTTTAGTGCCTTCTGTTCAAAAGCATTATTGAGTACGTTAAAGGATGGTTGCAATCGAGTAAATTGTCTTCCGAAAGAAGGCCTTACTGTCCTTGTAAATACGGGGGTTTTGTGTTCACGATCCGCTCGCTCAGGAGACGGAAACAATATCAAAGGTCTGTCTGGCATGTTTCTACTCCTCCCTGATCTTTATGTGCAATGATTACTTGAGATTGCCAACTACGAATAGCTCTCTCGGTAATTTCTTTCACATTTTCATTCGGCAGATTTAAAACATATTGTCTATAAACTGATAGTGCAAATTCCTCCGCTTCTGCATAGCTTATACCTAAGGTTTTCTTCGCAAGTGTGCTTGGCTGCAAACCGAACTTAAAATCTTTTTCCTTTTCAAAGAAACGATAATATTCTTCTAAATTGTTTCGGGTCGGCTTTGGTATTTCCAGCCGGATTTGAAATCTTCGCCATGCTGCTTTATCAAGCAAAGTATCATGATTTGTTGCGGCAATAGCAATAACATAACTTGGAAGAGCATCAATTTGCATCAGCAAAGAACTTACTACTCGCTTAATTTCACCTGTCTCATGAACATCACCGCGTTCTTTTCCCAATGTCTCGAATTCATCAAAAAACAAAACGCATTCTCTTGTTTTGGCATACTCAAATAATTTCGATAGTCTGGACGCTGTTTCACCAAGATAGGAACCGATAATACTTTCATACCTAACCGTGAGAAGTGGAACCATTAACGCTTCGGCTATTGCTTCTGCCAACGAGGTTTTTCCATTTCCAGGGGGGCCAATCAATAGTAGCTTATTTCGAGGCTCTATCCCATATGATTGCAGCAAATCAGATCGATTTTGCTCGTTTATTAAATCTTGGCAAACTGACCGAACGTAATCTGGAAGAATTAGATGATCCAGTCTCTTTCGGGGGACTTTTTCAGAAAATAGACTTTGCTCACTTATACTACTACGGACAATCGCAGGTGAACTAGGGTTTTCTCTTGCGATTGGTCTGCGAGAGTTTTTTAGTAATTCATCAATTTTCGTTGCAAGCACAGTGTGTTGTTTTGCGCGCTCTTCTGCGCATAATGCTTCTGCTGCCTTCCTAAAACTTGTAGAATCATTTACTAAGCCGTACTTTATTAATTCACATAACAAATCTGCTCTTGCCATAATTATTTACCTCCTAAAATTTCTAACGGCAATGGCAAGTAGCGTCACAACAGGCCATTAGGAATATCGATGAAATTGTTTTCGCAAAAATCATAAAAACTCTTTACTGCCAAATTGCTTGGCAGAACATGACCATTTTCCCAACGGTTAATAGTTGAGTAGCTAACATTGATTGCAGATGCTAATTGCTTCTGGCTTAATCTAAGTTTCCTACGAACAGAAATTACAAATTCTGAAAATGTCATGATCACACCTCCAAATATAGCATGTGCTACACTCTACCCATTGTATAAGTATAGCATGTGCGACATTATTTTACAAGAGGTCTACTAAAAAAGCTCTTGCTCGTTTAAACATTGAACAGAAGGAGGGTATGTTAGCACATCTACATTCTTCTTGATTATCTCATACTCTTGGGCCTGGCTGCGAGCTGCTCGGTATTCGGCAAGCAGGGTATCCTTCTTTTTTCCGAGTGCGGCAAGTTCCGTTTTCATGCTCTCCGTGGATGGCAGCGGAACGGCGCCCATCCTCTTTAGCTCCCTGGCGGCAGCCTCGAATAAGATGATCTCGCTTTCATGTCCCCGCAAAAACTTTTCCTTGTCCCTGGACTGGCGGTAGCGGTCATAGACCGGCCGGAGCTGGCGGTAGGTGGCGGCGTGCTTCATCACAAGGGACAGATCCGCTATCCGGCGTTCTGTGTCCTTGATGGAGGTATGAGCGGTATCCCTCCGCTCCGTCAGGCTGGTCAGTCTGCCTTCCAGTTCTCCATAGCTGTCAATGCCATGCTCCGTCAGGAAGTTCATGGTCCTGGCGGCCTGTTTCAGATTGTTCAGCTTCGCCCAATGTGCAAACCCAGCGCTTTGCTGTGCCTTGATATTATTCTGAATGTCAATGAGCAGGCTGATCCTTCCGTCATGCTGCTTCGGCTGCTTGGATGGTCTGGAGCGTCCGGCGATCCGGGCAGTGATGGCTTCCTCCGTGTAGTCCGCACCCAGGGTTTTCATACGGGTAAAGCGTTCCTGGTCCGAGGCCCGGCAGGAAACATATTTGCCCCGCTTGATCTCGTATCCTTCCCTCTGCAGGCGGAGCAGCAAATCTTCAAAGTCGGCGGAGGCAGGGATCAGCCGGTCTATGGTCGCTTTCAGTTTCGCCTTGTAGCTGGTTCCGGCCTGGGCTGTTTGGTGTTCAATATAGCTCTTGCCCTTGTCTTTCCCAGGGATGATGACGGACAGGCCATGTTCTTTGCAAAGACGGTCGCTGGTACGGCGAATATAGTGGTAACTCCGCTTGTTGGAGTGGTAGTGTTTGTGATCCACGAAACTGACCGCATTGAAAATCAGGTGGTTGTGAATATGGTCCTTGTCTATGTGGGTAGTAAGGACAAATTCATACTTGCCGCCCAGGATTTCTTTTGCAAGCTGCATCCCGATCTCATGGGCTTCCTCCGGCGACACCTCCCCAGGCTCAAACGCCTGGATCAGATGGCGGCCCAGGTGGGTGCCCTTGTCGATGGAGTGGCGGCGGGTCCAGGCAAATTCAATATCCGCTGTTTCGGCGGTGCAGCCATAGGAGGATACCAGGAGCTTCCCATCCGTCTTTTCCGGGTTGCAGATATAGTCAATGGCCGCTTTCAGCGTTGACTTGATAGGATGCGTCTTTGTAACTGCCATATCTGGTCCAGCCTTTCCCGGATTTCCTCCATGTCTGCCTGATAGGGCGAGCCGGTGGCGTTGATCCGCTTTGCGATCTGGTTGATGTTCCGGCCGATGGCGGAAAGCTCCGAGGTAAATGCCTTAATATCCGCCGTGTCGGTGTAGATGATATATCCGTCAATCGCCATCTTCCGAAGATAGGCGCCATAGCGCCGTGTGGGGAGCTGGGCCATCTTCTCGTCAATGAGGCGCTTCTCTTCTTCTGTAACCCAGAATTTCATCTGGATATTCCGTTTTCGGTTTGCCATGCGCCGCCTCCGTTTCACATAAGGGTTTGGGATTATCCCAACAAGCATTTTTACATTTTCGGGCAAGGGACCTGAAAATAGGAAAAATCCGCAAGTGGGTACTCACTTGCTGTGCTTGCTATCGTAACTCTATTGTTCTTTCTCCCTCTACCTATAAAACAATCCGAAAGGGGTAAAATGGCTGATTTTTCGCAAAAATGAACAAAAAGAAAAACGCGGCAAACTCCTAAAAGTCTGCTGCGTTTCAATGCAATTTCGGTGTTCAGTTGTCCTTTTCGACTTCGACGATGGCTTTCGCCGTTTCCGTAACGATGTGCAATCCCTTGTCATTCATTCCGTCGAGCAGAGTATCAAGCTGGCGGCGCTGTGTGCTTTTGTCCGCACTCTTGTCGGGGAAAAAGAATTGATCCACGGATATATCGTAACGGGTAACAAGCTCATAAAAGATTTGCAAGCTCGGCTGTTGTCCTTTGTTCTCTATATTCGCAAGATAGCGGGGCGATAAGTTCATATCGTCGCTGACCTTCTTGCGAGACTCGCCTCGTTTTGTTCTTGCTTCTTTTATAGCCTTTCCAAACGCCGTAAAGTCATAAAGTGGTACGGGTCTTTTCATTGGCTTTTACTTTCCTTTGTGCAGATTTAATTCATACGCCTATATTATACAGTTCATCCTTGCTTCTTGGATATGCCTGCACAGTTCATAGTATTAGCCATTATAATTCTAATTATTCACATAAAAGACCTTGTTTTGTTCGTCTGACCGTATATAATATATAGTGCTATGACTTTATGGAGGGATAACTATGTTTGAATATATGACAGTACAAGACGCAGCGAAACTGTGGAAGATTTCCGAACGCCGCATACAAAAACTATGCGAAGAAAATCGTATTGACGGCGTTGTGAGGTTGAGCCGTGTATGGCTTGTTCCCAAAGACGCGGAAAAGCCCGCAGACAGAAGATTGAAAAAGTTGAGGGATTTTTGAGATTTACATGAGAAAATATATACTTGCAAAAGGAGGCGGTAGGCGTGAATGAAAAAATCATGTTGGTTGATGATGAAAAAGGCGTTGTTGCCGTTATGAAAAACTACTTTGAAATGTCGGGCTATCAAATAATCACAGCTTACAGCGGGCAGGAAGCCTTAAAGAAAATGTCCTGTCTGCCGGATATTGTCCTGCTTGATATCAATATGCCGGATATGGACAGGCTTACGGTCTGTCAGAATATCCGCGATTATATCACTTGCCCCATTCTCTTTTTGACTGCTCGTATTGAAACGACAGATAAAATCAAAGGCTTTTCTACGGGTGCTGATGATTATATCGTAAAGCCTTTTGACTTGGACGAATTGGGCGCAAGAGTGGCGGCACATTTGCGCCGCGAAAACAGGAATCATGAACAGTCTGCATTGCGATTTTTTAATGATATGGTTATCGACTATGCGAAACGGGAAATCTCCATAAGCGGGACGCTCGTTTCGTTATCAAAGAAAGAATTTGATATTGTGGAGTTGCTCTCTATCAATGCCGGACAAGTCTTTGACCGCGAAAGAATTTATGATACAGTTTGGGGGTTGGAGGGCGACGGTAGTAGCAACACAATCATGGAGCATATACGAAAGATACGAGCAAAGTTTTCTACTCTATCGCTCCACAATTATATAGAAACTGTTTGGGGGGTGGGCTATAAATGGATTGGATAAAAAACATGAGTTTGAAAAAATCCTTTTTTGCAATTATTACAGCTTCCCTAATTGTAGCTATCGTATTAAGTGTTCTGTTCGGCGGTTTATGTAATGCTCTGATAGACCACTTCAATTTATATGTTACTGTTCCTGTCGAAGAAAGTAGCCTTGATAACTCGGAAACTATTGCCTCGGATAATTCTGCGGTAGTAATCTCGGGCGAGGGTGGAACGCGGACAACTTATTACTATACTTATAAAGTTGAGCCGGGATATAGTATTCTTTCTTCATTGCAGATAGTAATACCCGTTGTTTTGGTGGTTGTGGCACTTATTTATGCTGATATAATCTTTTATCGGTTAAAGCTGAAACGCCCTATCGCTATTCTGCGGAATAGTGCGGAACGCATACAAAATCAGGATTTGGATTTTGAGATAACAGGCTATGCGTCAGACGAATTAGGCGAACTCTGCTCCGCATTTGCAATGATGCGTAAAACCTTACTTTCAAATAATCGGGAGCTTTGGCGGCAAGCGGAGGAACGCAAACGGCTAAACGCTGCCTTTTCCCACGATTTGCGAAATCCAGTTACCGTATTGAAAGGGTCTGCGAAGCTGCTCCAAAAGAGTGTTGAGAACGGCATCCTTAACGCGGATAACGGCAAAGAGCCTGTCGAACTGATCTGTCAATATGCAGGGCGAATTGAGCATTATGTTGAAATTATGACGAGCACACAGAAATTAGAGGAATTGGAGTGCCAACGGCATATTTACGACAAAGAGAATATTCAATCGGAATTGCAAAGCAGCCTTACCATGCTTGCAGAAATGTCCGGCAAAGAAATTGAGATAACCAATTCCGGGACAGCGGCGCAAGTGCATATTGATAAGCAGTTTGTTTATAACACGGCAGAAAATCTTATCAGTAATGCACTGCGGTATGCGAAAAACAAAGTTACCATTAAAGTAACTTATCAAGAAAAACAATTGATTTTGACTGTTTGTGACGATGGCAACGGTTTTCCTTTTGCATTATTAAAAAAAGGCATTGCTCCTTTTTCGCGTAACGAAATGTCAGATAGTGAGCATTTTGGAATGGGGCTTTATATCTGCAAGCTATTATGTGAAAAGCATGGCGGCAGCTTAACAATCGAAAATATGGAACACGGAGCAAAGACAACAGCAGTTTTTAATTTTTGAAACTTTGAGAGATTTTTGAGATTTACCCTATATACTCTCCTTATCACATAGATAAGGAGAGTTTTTTATGGACATTTTAGTACAAGATATTTCAAAAATCTACGGTGCAGGTGAAAGTCAAGTAACCGCCCTCAACCATGCCAGCATGACTATTCATTCAGGCGACTTCATTTCCATTATCGGCCCGTCCGGCAGCGGAAAAAGTACGCTACTTCATATCGTTAGCGGATTGGATAAACCTACTTCCGGCGTTGTTTTATATGGCGATACCGATATTCACAACGGCAGCGATAAACAGCTTTCCGCATTTCGCCGCCAGAAGATAGGCTTTATCTTTCAGCAATTCAACCTTTTGCCCGTTCTCACAGCAAGGGAAAATATTATCATGCCCTTGTTATTGGATAAAAAGCAGCCCGACGAAAAGTATTTGAAGCAGCTTGCAGAACTTTTGGGATTAGAAGAACGCTTATCACATCTTCCGCATGAGTTATCCGGCGGGCAGCAGCAGAGAGTAGCCATCGCCCGTGCCCTGATCGCACAACCCGACATTATTTTTGCAGATGAACCAACGGGAAACCTTGACAGTAAAAGCGGCAGCGAAGTGATGAAAATACTCTGCGATATTCGGGAGAAGTTAGGAAAAACGCTTGTCATTATCACCCATGACAGCCGTATTGCAAAAATGGCAGACCGTCATTTTTCTATTATAGACGGAGAACTTACGGAGGTGACTGCAAAATGAAATCTTATTTATCCCTTGCATGGAAAGAACTAAAAGCGCAAAAAGTCACTTCCATACTGATTTTACTTGCTGTTATTCTATCTACGGTTATGACTACGGTAGTTGGCCAGTCAATCGGTATTTTACAGTCCATGCGTATCAATCAAGCGGCAAGTCTGAATGGCGACCGTTATGTTACCTTTCATCAGCTATCAGAGGAACAAATGCAGTATCTTTCCGAAGATACCAGACTTACAGGCACCGGTAGTCTTATCAATGTAGGCGATACTGCTCTGCAAAATAGCGGCTTGACCCTCTATCTTCGTGAGTATTGTGGGAACGCATTAGACGCTTACCCGGCAATTAGAGAGATAAAAGAGGGACGTTTGCCGGAGCGTGAGAATGAAATCGCTTTGCCGGAAAATGCCCTGCAATATTTGGAGTTTGATGGTAAGATTGGCGATACTATCAGTATTCCGCTTGAAATTTCTTTGAGAAATGACATGGAAGCTGCGTATGAGTACACCGCAGATTTTACGCTTTGCGGTATCTTGGAAAACAGCTATCTTGGTTACAGCAGTGGCATTGTTGAGGGCATTGTTGGCGAGGGGACAGCGAATGCCTTACTGCCCGAAAGATATTTGCTTTATTCTACGGACTTCAAAACGAAAAGTACGGAGCAATTTCAATCCATTGTTAATGAGCTTCAGGAAGAACTGTCTATTGACGAAGCAAATATACAGTACAACAGTATCTTATTGGAAACGCTTGGTATTGCTTACGAGAAAGCAGGAACAGTAGATACAGAAAGTACGGGATTTTCCTTTATGACCGTAGCCTGCGTTATGGTGGGTGTCCTTATATTGCTTGCGGCAGGACTTGTTATTTATAACATTCTGAAAATCTCTGTATCAAAGCGGGTACGCGAATATGGTACAATACGCGCTATCGGCGGGGAAAAGAAACAGCTTTATCGTTTGGTTACGGTGCAGCTTCTTATCCTCTGCGGCATTGGTATTCCAGTAGGTGTCCTTTTGGGGCTTTTATCATCACAAGGCATATTGACAGCCGCAATGAGTTTCTTAAACCCTGATTTGTTCATGGCAAATACCACACAGGAATTAACTGTGACAGTCAATGCAAATAGCGGAATTAAAATCTTGCCGTTGGTGGCAAGTGTTGTTATTACGCTGCTTTTTGCGGGCATTGCGGCTTTTCCCGCTGCTCGTTATGCTTCCTGCGTTTCCCCAACGGTGGCTATGTGCGGGCAGTCTGCAAAGGTGAAACGCCGCCGAAAGGTAAAAAAGCTTAGAAATTTTGAGGCGTTTTACGCCCGCCTAAACTTGAAACGGAACCGGGGGCGTACATTCATTACCATTCTGTCTATGGTAATGAGTATCACGGTTTTTGTTGCATTGCAATCTTTCAGCGGGCTTATGGATACAAGCGTGACGCTTAAGGACAGTCATTTGGGTGATTATTCCATTACAAATGAAACAAGTGGTATTTCTGCCGCTTCGGTGGGTGAATTGCGCAAAAATGAAATGGTAGATACCCTGTCCACAACCATGTTGACGATCTATCAGCATAACGAAACCGGGACGCTACCCATTGATACTGATATTTCGTTACAGACTTGGGAAGTCCTGCATATCGTCGGGTTTGATAATGAACGCCTGATCTCTGAAATTTCTACATTGAGTGAGAATGACAAAGCGGATTTGCTGAATGGAACAGCTTGCCTTGTGAAAAACCCTATTCCCTTTTCGGTTGAAGGACAGGAAATAGAGAATACAGAACTATCTGTAAATGATGAAATAAAAGTCGGCAATCAGACTTTGCGCGTAGCAGGAATTATTGACGATCCCGTTGAGATAAACAACGAGGGATTTGTCAACGGCGTACAGATTATCGTGTGTGATACCGCCTATACTGCTATCACCGGACAGACACAATATGCAGAAGTATATCCAACCTTAACCGAGAAAGCTGATGTAGAACAGTTTGAAACATGGTTAGACGAATGGTGCAGCCGGAACACAGGCAGTCATTGGCTGTCCTATCTGCAATCGGACGCAGAACTTGCGGAGAGTTTCGCGCAGATCAATATGCTTTGTTGGGGTCTGATTTTGTTCATTGGCTTTATTGGAGTGCTGAATATCATCAACACAGTTTATACAAATATTCACACTCGCATTTCTGAAATTGGTATGCAGCGCGCCATTGGTATGAGTAAGACAAGCCTTTACAAAACCTTTTTGTGGGAGGGTGCTTATTACGGGCTGATTGCTTCTGCCTTTGGAGGTTTACTCGGTTATATCTGCTCTGTCTTTATTGAAGCAGTGGCCAGTAATACGTTGCAATTTGGAATAGTACCGATTATTTCAATTTTGGAAGCAGCTGCGGTTTCTGTCGTTGCTTGCTTGGCTGCAACTGCTGTCCCTCTGCGTTCTATTGTAAAAACAGATATTGTAAAAGCTATTATTACGATTGAGTAATTTATGGAGAAGCCGAACGCTCGACTACTCCAACAGTTAGCGGCGGCTTTGAAATATGGAAATCAAAGCCGCCGTTTTCCTTTTGAAAAATTGGATTTACGGAGGGTGTGTTAAAGTCGCCCTTTTTTGAGGATACGGCGGGTATCGGGAGGTATCGCCGTGTCTATTTTTATTTGCTATAATCCGCCTAATATCCTACGGTCAAAAAAAGCTATCACCCACCGTCGGGATATTACGGCTATGAGTATGAACTGACAATTCAACTTAACACTCCTTACAATTCTTTTTGCGCTCGTCCGCGTCTTTTCGCGGGCGGGCGCATTTTGCGTTCTCGCATATATCGGTGTCGCTCACCGCCCTTTCAATTCGATTTGGAAATCCACCAGGAACGAATTGAAAGGAGCCGCATAATGAGCGACGTAAAAAATATTTTTGAGAAAAATTCCGCAAATCAGCCAAAACGCCACTTCCCAAGACCTTTAATGGACGAAAGGGGAAAGAATGACCTGCCTCCCGGCATGACGAAGGGAGGTGAGAAAATGGAACTCGATCCCAAAGAAATCCAAAGGCAGCAGACCTTTGATAGCTTCTGCAAGAAGGTATTAAAGCATGAGGCCGCAAACGGTCACAGGGAGATCAATCGCAGGGCGCTGATAGAAATACCTATGAGCGAACTGCCGGAAGGTACGATGGAGCAGCTTGCGGTTTACGATGAATACCCCTGGGAGTACACCTCATTCCAGATCGGCAATGAGACTGTGCTTGTCAAGGACGACTGTCTGGCTGAAGCGCTTGCTGCTATTCCCGAAAAGGAACGCAACATCATCCTGATGTATTGGTTCCTGGATATGGCAGACCGTGAGATCGCTTCCCACATGGGAATAGCGAGACGTACGGTAAATACCCATCGGCAGAAAGGCTACGAGCTGCTGAAAAAGCTGATGGGAGGTGAAGCGGATGAATAATACTGCTAAGCAACCCCGCCTGATCCCGTATCCGGTGATTGAAGCTGCAATCAGCGGCGATACAGACGCGGTGAATGAGGTGGTCCGTCATTATTCCGGTTACATAGCTACTCTTTGTCAGAGGACAGGCCGTGACGAGAACGGCAATTACTGCACCTATGTAGATGAAGAACTGCGTAGAAGGCTGGAAACAAGACTGATTATCTCTATCCTGGGCTTTAAGCTGATATAAAGCCCGGAGGCGCATACGAGTCCCCCCCCTTTCCTCGTATGTTGCCGGGCTCTTTGACAAAGAAAGCCGAGGCGGAAAATTCCCGGCAGCATAAGGCAGACGGATACGATCTGTTGGTGACGAGCCGGGCGGAAAGTGCGCCATGACCTCCCCAGGGAGCGAGCGAGAAACACAAGGACGCAAAGCAGGTGTGGCAGCCTGCGGGCGATAACTTCCAACAGGACAATGAGACTCCCTTACAGCTACAGCCCGAGCGTGCAACCATTTATCAGGTGGCGAGGCGTCGCAGGCAATAGGTAGGGTCGCGCGAGAACCGCGTGAGGGTGAAATTCCCGTGGAGCTGAGCCAAGCAGCCATCCGTATTTGCCTCTTTCTATTTTTTGATTTTTAAGTTACTGAAAGGGGTTACTATGCAAGAAAACAAATTGCCGAAAGGCAAAAAAAATAAAGCAAGTGAAAATCCTCTGGAAGAAACAACGACCTACCATATTGATGGCAGGTCGTTCGTTGTAAAGCCGGTATTCAAGGATGACAGCGCAAATACCTTTGGAGCAATTCTGCTGCGACTCATGCAGGCGGATTGTGAACGAAAACCATGAATCCTTTGCGAACTCGGCTGACAAATGGCTGTCGGGCGCAGTATAATTGAAGCGTGAAGTTATAGTACGCAAGAAAAATGTTGTCCGACTGTCCAAGGAAGGAGGACTTATGAAACAGTCGAACAATAAAAAATCCCGTGATGTGACAGCCTTCCTCTATGAGCGGCTTTCCCGTGACGATAATCTGGAAGGTGAAAGTTACAGCATTGGCAATCAGAAAAAATTGCTCACAAAAGTAGCTAAGGAAAAAGGCTACACCAAGGTATGCCGATTCATTCTCACTGAACAGACGATCTTTGCTGACGAGACCGGAGCGCACGGCAAAGGCTTCCTTGACATATTCATAGTTCGGAGAATAATCTCCCCAGAACACCGAGTCGCCGTCTGCATTCTGTTTCCATGTGCAGAACATAAAGCCGTTCTTTTCACTGTAGGTTGCCGCCAACACCGTATCTCCGAAGGCGGCAAGTTGTCTGTAATCGGAGACATCGGCAGCTTTCATCTGCGGTGCGTGTTCGTAGAGTCCGACATATTCTCGCACCGTAGAGATCTCATCCTGAATATCTGCAATTTTACTGCGGTATTCATCCGAGAGGTTTTGGTCGGCGTTGCTTAGAAATTGACCGTTGTATTTTATCCGGCAGAGGGGATGCCGTCCGATGACACCTCCAGCCATTCGTTACCGTCCATCTTGGTGTCGTACCGAGCCTTGAGCCGTTTGGCTAATTCTTTTTGTAGCATATCTGTTTTCTCCTTTTTGATGACAATAAAAAAGGCAGATAGATTTTTGCTTTCTATCTGCCTGTGTATCTGATATTTACTTTTCGGGAGTTCAAGTCTATCCACAAAGGGAAAACGGCGATTTTACATCTGCGTTTTGGTACAGAGAAAAATCGCCGTTTGGGTAGCAAAAAAGCCCGATATAATCGGGCTTTTCGCAAGAGACATCTTTTTTTGTCTCCACATTATGGTCGGAGTGCGGGGATTTGAACCCCGGGCCTCTTGGTCCCGAACCAAGCGCGCTACCAACTGCGCTACACCCCGTCATCCCGTCTATTATACGTTTTTTCGGTCCGAATGTCAAGATGCATTTTGCAGTGCGGGTACACATTTTTGCAGTGCGGGTACACTGTTTTCCGGTGTGGGTATGCATTATTTGACAAAAACCCGAAAAAAATTCGACCCTCCCCATAGGACTTGCGAAAAAGGCACATATACGGTATAATGACATATAATTAATAGGTATGTGCAGGTGCGGGACAACGCACCGGATGGAGGACCCATATATGGAAAAAGTAAGACGCGACCCGGCCAGCCTCAGCCAACTGGTGAAGGATTTTGACCTTGAGGTGGTCTACAAGGGCCTGGACTATGACACCCGGATGATCACCATCCCCGACGTGAACCGCCCGGCCCTGCAGCTGGTGGGCTTTTATGACTACTTCGAGCCAAAACGCCTGCAGATTCTGGGCAAGGCGGAGTTCACCTTCCTGAAGGCCATGCCCCTGGAGCAGCGGAGAAAGGTATTCGAGGATCTGCTGCGCTGCGAAATCCCAGCCCTGATCATTGCCCGGAATATGGAGATTTTTCCCGAGCTGATGGAGATTGCCCGCAAGCACGGGCGCACCCTGCTGCGGACGGAAAAGACCACCGTGGAGCTGACCAGCCACATCATCGACTATCTGAACCGGGCCCTGGCCCCCCAGATCACCCGCCACGGCGTCCTGATGAACATCTATGGCCAAGGCGTGCTGATGATCGGCGACTCCGGCATCGGCAAAAGCGAAACCGCCATCGAGCTGCTCAAGCGCGGCCACCGGCTGGTGGCCGACGACGCGGTGGAGATTCGCCGCATTTCCGACTCCCTGTACGGCTCGGCCCCGGAGATCATCCGCCACTACATTGAGATCCGGGGTATCGGCATCATCGACGTGCAGCAGCTGTTCGGTATGGGCGCGGTGCAGTTTGACTCCGACATCGAGATCGTGATCCATCTGGAGCCCTGGCAGGACGGTAAGTTCTATGACCGACTGGGCCTGGAGGGCGACACCTACACCATTCTGGGGGTGCAGCTGCCCTATGTGACCATCCCCGTGCGACCCGGCCGTAACCTGGCCGGTATCGTGGAGATCGCCGCCATGAAGAACCGCCAGATGCGGTACGGCTACAACTCCGCCCGGGATTTCATGACCCAGTTTGACAAGAAAATGGATGAGCTGGCCCGGCAGGCCAAGGAGAAGCAATGAACTATATTGGCATCGACATCGGCGGCACCAACCTGAAGGCCGGTCTTGTGGACGAAGGCGGCCTTCTGCTGGCCGTGAAAACCATGAAGATCCGCGAGGTGTCGGACCCCGACGCCCTGACGGACACCCTGGTGGCCCTGACCCGGGAGCTGGCCCAGGAGGGCGGCGTGCCCATGGAGGAGATCGCCTCCGTGGGCGCAGGCGTCCCGGGGGTGGTGGACATCCGCACCGGGTCCATCGTATACACCTGCAACCTGCCCCTGCGGAACATTCCCCTGCGCAAGCTGTTCAAGCGGCGGCTGGGGCTGCACCTGTATGTGGAAAACGACGCCAACTGCGCCGCCCTGGCAGAGTACTATGCCGGAGCGGGCCAGGGCAGCAAGCGCTTTGTCACCATCACCCTGGGCACCGGCATCGGCGCCGGGATTATCCACAACGGAAAGATTTTCCACGGCGGCAACGGCATGGCCGGTGAGGTGGGCCACACCTGCATCGACTATCAGGGTCTCCCCTGCCCCTGCGGCCGCCGGGGCTGCTGGGAGCAGTACGCCTCCGCCAGCGCCCTGAAGCGCTTCACCGCCCAGGCCCAGCTGGGCAACCCCGACAGCATCCTGGCCCGGGTCATCCGGGAGCATGACGGCCATGTGTCCGGCCAGTCGGCGTTTATGGCCGCCCGGCTGGGGGACCCGGTGGGCCAGCAGGTCTGCGACATGTATGTGGGCTATCTGGCGGCGGGCATCGCCAACGTGGTGAATATTTTCCAGCCGGATACCCTGGCCATCGGCGGCGGCGTCAGCAACGAGTCCGATGAGCAGCTGCTTCACCCCCTGCAGCAGCTGGTGGAGCGGGAGACCATCCCCTGCAGCGCCGGGAAAAAGACCCGCATCGTCAAGGCCCAGCTGGGCAATCAGGCGGGGATCATCGGCGCGGCCCTGCTGGGGAAGAAAAAACGGATATAAGGGAGATCACTATGCAGTGGTATGAATGTTTGGACGAAAAGATCCGGGATTACCTGCCGGATATGACGGTGGAGCGGGACGTGCCCATGAGCCGCCACACCTCCTTCCGCATCGGCGGCCCCGCCCGGCGCATGGCCTTTCCGGAAAGCCGGGAGCAGCTGGTGATCCTGCTGGGCCTGGCAGAGACGTGCGACATCCGGCCGATTCTGCTGGGCCGGGGCACCAATCTGCTGGTGTCGGACCGGGGGCTTGACACCCTGGCCATCAAAACGGCGGAGCGCATGACGAGCATCCGCCGCCTGGACGACGTGACCTTGGAGGCCGACGCCGGCGTCCTGCTCAGCCGCCTGGCGGTATACGCCCAGCAGGCGGGCCTGGCCGGGCTGGAATTTGCCCACGGCATCCCCGGAAGCCTGGGCGGCGCGGTGTGCATGAACGCCGGAGCCTACGGCGGCGAAATGCGCCAGGTGGTGACGGAGGTCACCGCCCTGTACCCCGACGGCATCCGCCGCTTCACCGGGGACCAGGCAGAATTTGCCTACCGGCACAGCCGGTTTCTGGAGGACGGTTCCGTGGTACTGGGGGCCGTGGTGCGCCTGACCCCGGACGATCCCGCCGCCATCCGGCAGCGGATGGATGACCTGATGGCCCGGCGCAAGGCCTCTCAGCCCCTGGAATGGCCCAGCGCCGGCAGCACCTTCAAGCGGCCGGAGGGCTATTATGCCGGGACCCTCATCGACCAGACCGGTCTCAAGGGCCTGACGGTGGGCGGAGCCCAGGTGTCGGAAAAGCACGCGGGTTTCGTCATCAACACCGGCAGCGCCACCTGTGCCGACGTGCGGGAACTGATCCGCCGGGTGCAGGAGGCCGTTTACCGGGCCCACGGCGTCCGGCTGGAGCCGGAGGTCCGTTTTGTCGGCGAATAACCCCGGGAAAAGAGGAAATACAATGGAAATTCTGATCATATCCGGTCTGTCCGGCGGCGGCAAGAGCAAGGCCGCCTCGTTTCTGGAGGACATCGGCTACTATACCGTGGACAATCTTCCGGCGGAGATGATGATGAAGTTCGCCGGGTTCTGCGCCGCCTCCAGCGGGCGGTATGACCGGGTGGCCCTGGTGTATGACGTGCGCTCCGGCGAGCCCACGGATATGCTCATCGACACCCTGGAGCAGCTGAAGGCCAGCGGTGTCAACTGCCGGATGCTGTTTCTGGAGGCGGACACCCCCACCATCATCAACCGCTATAAGGAGACCCGGCGCATGCATCCCCTGCAGGCCAAGGGCCTCAGCGTGGAGGAGGCTGTGCGGCGGGAACGGGCGCTGATGCAGCCGGTGCGGGATCACGCGGATTTCGTGCTGGACACCTCCTCCCTGTCCACGGCCAAGCTCCGCAGTGAGATGCTGAACCTGTTCGGCACCCCGTCGGACCGGGGCGGGCTCAACGTCAGCGTCCTGTCCTTCGGCTTCAAGCACGGCATCCCCATCGAGTCGGACCTGGTGTTCGACGTGCGGTTCATGCCCAACCCCTACTATGTGGCGGAGCTGAAAAACAAAACCGGCCTGGACCGGGAGGTCCGGGACTTCGTGTTCTCCTTCCGCCAGACCCACGAGTTCATGGCCCAGCTGGAGAAAATGATCACCTTCCTGCTGCCGCTGTACAGCGAGGAGGGCAAAACCGTTCTGGTCATCGGCATCGGCTGCACCGGCGGCCACCACCGCTCCGTGGCCGTGGCCCATGAGCTGGCGGAGTATATCGCCCGGATGGGCTATCAGGTGACGGAAAACCACCGGGATATCTCCCGGTAAGGAGGTGCGCGTATGGGCGGCTGCTATTCTGTGGCCCCGGAGCACGGGCCCCGCATCGCCGCCGTCGGCGGCGGCACAGGGCTGTCCACGCTGCTGCGGGGGCTGAAGCTGTACACGAAAAATCTCACCGCCATCGTCACGGTGGCGGACGACGGCGGCGGCTCCGGCCGCCTGCGGCAGGACCTGGGTATGCCCCCGCCGGGGGATATCCGCAGCTGTCTGGAGGCACTGGCCAACGCCGAGCCGCTGATGGCCCAGCTGATGCACTATCGCTTCCCGGAGGGGACCCTGGCCGGGCAGAGCTTCGGCAACCTGTTTCTGGCGGCCCTGAACGGCATCATGCCCAGCTTTGACCGGGCCGTGGAGAGTATGAGCCAGGTGCTGGCCATCACCGGCCGGGTGCTGCCGGTGACCACGGCGGACGTGCAGCTGGAGGCCACCTTTGAAAACGGGGCCAGCGTGGTGGGCGAGAGCCACATCTTCCGCTGCAAGAAGGAGCAGGACTGCCGCATCCGCCGGGTGCGGCTGATCCCGGAGCACCCCCGTGCCCTTCCGGCGGCTATCGAGGCCCTGGAGCAGGCGGAGGTCATCGTTCTGGCCCCCGGCAGCCTGTATACCAGCATCATCCCCAACCTGCTGGTGGACGGCATTGTGGACGCCATCCGGCGCTCCCGGGCACTGAAGGTCTACGTCTGCAACGTCATGACCCAGGACGGCGAAACCGAGGGCTACACGGTGTCGGACCACATCCGGGCCCTGTTCAAGCACTCCTGCCCGGGCCTGTTCGACCTGTGCCTGACCAATTCCTCCCCCATTCCCCCGGCGGTGGTGCAGCGCTACGCCCTGGAGGGGGCGGAGCCCATCTTCTGCGACCGGGAGGCCGTGGAGGCCCTGGGGGTGGAGATCATCAGCCGCCCGGTGGCCACTGTGGAAAACGGCCTGGTACGCCACAATCCCGGCCATCTGGCCTGGGAGCTGGTGCAGCTGCACAACCAGCGGAATATCCGCCTGGTCTGCCGGGACTCCCACCGCACCACCTGCAACCGCGTAGAAACGTAAGAGGAGAACCATCCATGCAGTCCTTTGCCTATAAAGTCAAAAGCGAGCTGTGCCGCCAGCCGGTGTCCCGGCAGTGCTGCGCCCGGGCGGAGGCCTATGGGGTGCTGCTGTTCTGCAACACCTTCACCGCCGCCGAGGTGCGCATCATCACGGAGAATCCCGAGTTTGCCGCCCGGCTGCCCCGGCTGTTCCAGCGGGCCTTTTCCCTGAAATTTGACAGTCTGCCGGACGGCACCCGGGACAAGCTGATCTTCCGCATCACCCAGCGCCACAAGCTGGCCCGGATCGTGGACCTGCTGGGCTATGACCCCAGCCTGGTGCTGCACGTGAATTTCGGCCTGCTGGAGGACGAGTGCTGCCGCACCGCCTTTATGCGGGGGGCCTTTCTGGCCGGGGGCAGCGTCACGGACCCGGAAAAGCGCTATCACCTGGAGCTGGCCACCTCCCACACCCAGGCCAGCCGGGAGGTTTCGGCCCTGCTGACGGAGATGGGCTTTCTGCCCCACAGCGTCCGCCGCAGCGGCAGCAGCGTCATCTATTTCAAGCAGTCCGAGCATATCGAGGACCTGCTGACCACCATCGGCGCCCCGGTGGCGGCCATGGACATCATGACCGCCAAGGTGGACAAGGAGATCCGCAACGGCGCCAACCGGGCCATGAACTGCGACATGGCCAACGTCAACAAAACCGTGGACGCCGCCCTGGAGCAGATCGCCGGGATCCGGCGGCTGGAGAGCAGCGGGCGGCTGGCCCAAATGCCGGAGAAGCTGCGCCAGGCGGCCCGGCTGCGGCTGGAAAACCCCGAAATGTCATTGCAGCAATTAGCAGAGCGCTGCGACCCACCGGTGAGCAAATCCTGCATGAATCACCGGATGCGCAAGCTAATGGAGGAGGCCAATGATGTCCATGAATAAAACCCAACGATGCCAGGCCGCTATGGACTACCGGCGGCAGGGCCTGAACTGCAGCCAGTGCCTGCTGGCCGCCTTTCGGGACCGGGCGGGCCTGACCTTGGAGCAGGCCATGGCCCTGGGGGCCGGTATGGGCGGCGGCGTCCGCTGCGGCAGCATCTGCGGCGCGGTGTCCGCACCGGTGATGCTGCTGGGGACCGCGTGCCCCGACCCCACCGACCGCCCTGCCGTCACCGCCGTGGTGAAGGAGTACCAGCGGCGCTTTCTGGAGCATTTTCACCGGATGGACTGCCGGGAGCTGCTGCGGGCCCAGGATCTGGAGCCGTCGGAGCTGGCCCTGGAGCTGGCAGGCGGCGACCACTGCGGCCGCCTGATCGTCACGGCGGCGGAGCTCCTCACCGATATGCTGGAGGAGGCGTGATATGGCCTTTGCCCATCTGCACGTCCACACGGAGTACAGCCTGCTGGACGGCGCCTGCCGCATCCGGGACCTGCCGAAGCTGGTGAAGGAGCTGGGCCAGACGGCGGTGGCCATCACGGACCACGGTGTTATGTACGGCGCCATCGACTTCTATCGGGCCTGCAAGGCCCAGGGCATCCACCCGGTCATCGGGTGCGAGGTGTATGTGGCCCGGAGGACCCGGCTGGACAAAACCTATGAGCTGGACGCGGAGTCCCGGCACCTGGTGCTGCTGTGTCAGAACGAGACCGGTTACCGGAACCTGTCGTACCTGGTGAGCCAGGCCTTTGTGGACGGGTTCTATATCAAGCCCCGCATCGACCTGGACCTGCTGCGCCGGCATTCGGAGGGCCTTATCGGCCTGTCGGCGTGCCTGGCCGGTGAAATTCCCCGCCGCCTGGTCGGCGGCGACTATGAGGGGGCCAGGGAATACGCCCTGACTATGCAGGAGATCCTGGGCCGGGACAACTTCTATCTGGAGCTGCAGGACCACGGCATTCCCCAGCAGACCACGGTGAACCGGGGCCTGCTGCGCCTGCACCAGGAGACGGGCATTCCCCTGGTCTGCACCAACGACGCCCACTATCTCCGGAAGGAGGATGCCGAGAGTCATGACGTGCTTCTGTGCATCCAGACCGGCAAGACCGTGGACGACGAAAACCGCATGCGCTATGAGCCGCAGAATTTCTACATCCGCTCCACGGAGGAGATGGAGGCGCTGTTTGCCGGATATCCCGACGCCGTGGAGAACACCCAGCGCATTGCTGACCGCTGCCAGTTTGACTTCACCTTTGGCAAGTACCACCTGCCGGAGTTTCAGCTGCCGCCGGGGTACGACTCCCCCACCTATCTGCGGGAGCTGTGTGAAAAGGGCTTCGCGGAGCGCTACGGCGCCCAGAAGCCGGAATACCACCGGCAGCTGGAATACGAGCTGGCCATGATCGGAAAAATGGGCTTCACGGACTATTTCCTCATCGTCCAGGACTTCGTCAACTATGCCAAGGGCGCTGGGATCCCTGTGGGGCCGGGCCGCGGCTCCGCCGCCGGCAGCATGGTGTCCTACTGCCTGCGCATCACGGACATCGACCCCATGCAGTACAGCCTGTATTTTGAGCGCTTCCTGAACCCGGAGCGTGTCTCCATGCCGGATATCGACATGGACTTCGGCGACACCCGCCGGGGCGAGGTGGTGGACTATGTCCGGCGCAAGTACGGCGACGACCATGTGGCCCAGATCGTCACCTTCGGCACCATGGCGGCCCGGGCCGCTATCCGGGATGTGGGCCGGGTGCTGAACATGACATATGCCGAGACGGACACCGTGGCCAAGCTGGTGCCTACCGGGCCTCACATCACCCTGAACGACGCCCTGAAGCTGTCCAAGCAGCTGTCGGACCTGTACCAGCAGGACCCCCGGGTCCACAAGCTCATCGACACCGCCCGGGCCCTGGAGGGTATGCCCCGCCATGCCTCCACCCACGCCGCCGGCGTGGTCATCACCAAGCGGCCGGTGTATGAATACGTTCCCCTGGCCCGGAACGACGAGTCCATCGTGTGCCAGTATACTATGGTGACCCTGGAAGAGCTGGGTCTGCTGAAAATGGACTTTCTGGGCCTGCGGAACCTGACGGTGCTGGACGACGCGGTGAAAATGGTCCAGAAGGACCATCCGGATTTCCGCCTGGCGGACATTCCCATGGATGACAAGGCCACCTTCGATATGCTGACCCAGGGCAAAACCGGCGGCGTATTTCAGATGGAATCCTCCGGCATGACCGGCGTGTGCCTGGGGCTGAAGCCCCAGAACATCGAGGACATCACCGCCATCATCGCCCTGTACCGCCCCGGCCCTATGGACTCCATCCCCCGGTTCGTGGCCTGTAAGCACGACCCCAAGCTGGTGACCTATAAGCACCCCAGTCTGGAGCCGATCCTCTCCGGAACCTACGGCTGCATCGTGTATCAGGAGCAGGTCATCAAGATCTTCCAGGAGCTGGCGGGCTATTCCCTGGGCCAGGCCGACATGGTCCGCCGGGCCATGTCCAAAAAAAAGGCCAAGGACGTGGAGCGGGAGCGGGAGGCCTTCCTCCACGGCGACCCCGCCCGGAACATCCGGGGCTGCATTCCCAGCGGCATCCCCGAGGCCACGGCCCAGGCCATTTTCGACGAAATTTACGACTTCGCCAACTACGCCTTCAACAAGGCCCACGCCGTCAGCTATGCGGTGGTGGCCTATCAGACGGCTTATTTCAAGTGCCACTTCACCCGGGAGTATATGGCCGCCCTGCTGACCTCGGTGCTGGACAACTCCGACAAGGTGGCCGAGTATATCGCCGAGTGCAAGGACTGCGGCATCGCCCTGCTGCCGCCGGATGTGAACCGCTCCTATGACCGGTTCACCGTGGAGGAGGGGGGCATCCGCTTCGGCCTGGTGGCGGTGAAGAACATCGGCCGGGGCTTTATCCAGGCGGTGGTGCGCCAGCGGCAGCAGGACGGTGATTTCACCTCCTTCCAGGATTTCTGCCAGCGGATGTTCGACTGCACGGACATGAACAAGCGGGCGGTGGAGAACCTCATCCGCTGCGGGGCCTTCGACAGCCTGGGAGCCAAGCGCTCCCAGCTGGTGGCCGTATATGAGCGGGTGCTGGACGGCATCGCCTCCTCCCGCCGAAAAAATGTGGAGGGGCAGATGGACCTGTTCGGTATGTCCGCCTCCTCCGGGTCCTCTGTGTCCAGCGTCCCCCTGCCGGATATCCCGGAGTTCACCGCCGTGGAGCGGATGAGCATGGAGAAGGACACCACGGGGCTGTACCTGTCCGGCCACCCTATGGAGGACTACCGTCCTCTGGCCAAGCGGGCCGGGGCCGTGCCCATCCACGCCATCATGTCCGATTTCGAGGGCCAGGACGGCCCCAAGCGCTTTGCCGATGGCCAGAACATCACCGTGGCAGGGGTCATCACCGCCAGCCGCACCCGCACCACCAAAAACAACACCCTCATGGCCTATGTGACCATCGAGGATGAGCTGGCCTCCATGGAGCTGCTGTGCTTCAGCCGGGTCATTGACCAGTGCGGCAGCTATATGCAGGTGAACACCCCGGTGCTGGTAAAGGGACGCCTGTCCGTCCGGGACGAGAAGCCGCCCCAGATCATGTGCGACTCCCTGTACCCCCTGGAAAGCGGACTGCCGCCTGCGGCGGCGCAGCCCGCCCGCCGTCCGGCTCAGCGGGAGAGCACCATCTATCTCCGCTTCCCCAGCGCCGACAGTCCCGCCTTCCGGCATATCAAGCTGGTGATGACCATGTTTGAGGGCTCCACCCCGGTGAAGATCCGCCTGGCGGACACCGGGAAGCTCCTGGGCACCCACTGCCTGAATCATCCGGCCCTGCTGCAGGAGTGCCGGGAATGGCTGGGAGAGGAAAACGTCGTGGTCAAGGAAAAATAAGCAAAAGCCCCCGCCGGATGGCGGGGGCTTTGCTATTCCCGGTCAGTGGCAGGCGCAGTAGCTGCGGGTGGCGGCGTAGTCCTTGGGCATCTCCAGGGTGCTGGGCGGGAAGAACTCCCCGATGGGGAAGGCCACGTTGCGGAACAGGCCGCAGGGGTCCTCCTGATCGCCGCAGCTGCACTCCGCCTGGGGGATGCAGTAGTCGTACACCGGAATCAGCAGCTGGGTGTCCCGCTCCAGCCGCACCAGGGTGAACTGACCCAGGGTCACATAGAACCGGCGGCGGCCGCCGTCGTCAAACACCAGCTCCTCGCCGAAGCTGCGGGCGATGAAGGCCGGGATCTCCGTCAGGCCGCACTCGCAGCACCGGGGCTTGCAGCCGTCGTCCACCCGGGTGTCCAGCACGATGGGGTCCACGGCCTCCACCACGGCGGTGGGCAGATTGGTGCGCATCCGGCCGGGGATATCCAGCTCGTCGATGACGGTGTCGGAGGAGAAGATCTTGGCGCTGCCCTCGCTGCCGAACAGGATGCAGCGCTTGTCGAACACGCACAGGCCCTCGGCCCCGGCGCACCGGGGCGTCCCGGTGCCCACCTGCAACGTCACGCGGTAGAAAAACCGCATGTCGATGGAGTAGAAGCCCCGGTTGAAGGTCACCGGCTCCACGTCGGTATACACATACAGCAGCTCCGCCGTGCCGCCCCGGACCATCTGGCAGCCGGACAGCAGCTCCATGGCCGACGCCGTGGGATAGAACCGCAGGTCCTCCACGCAGTCCTTATCCCGGCAGGAGTCGAAAATCTTCCGTGTATGGATACAAACGGACTCGCGAACGCTGCTCAGATCGCAGACCGGGCCCGGCATTCCGTTTTCAGGCATGAAATAAACCTCCCATTAAGTAATGAAGGGGCTGGCTGCGCCCTTCACTCCAGTGTATGGCCGCCGGGCGGCGGTGGTGCGGAAAAAAGCCTGTACAAATCCGGGGATTTCCGGTATAATAAAGGAAACAAGACGAGAGGATGGGGTGCATATGGCCGCCGGATTCATTCACGACAAGCTGGAGATCAAGTTTCTGATCCTGTATATCGCCGCCCGGGTGTCGGAGCCTCTGCCGCCGGAGGGGATGCAGGAGCTGACCATGTGCGACGACGGCATCGACTACTTCGCCTATGCCGAGTGCCTCAACGATCTGGTGCAGACGGAGCACCTGCGCCTGACGGAGGAGGGCTGCTACGCCATCACCCCCAAAGGCCTGAAAAACAGCGAGATCTGCGAGTCCAGCCTCCCCTACTCCGTGCGGCTGCGGACGGATAAGAACGTGGCGGAATACAACCGCCGCCTGCTGCGGAAAAACCAGGTGCAAAGCCGGGTCATCCCCCGGGAAAACGGCTCCTATGTGGTGGAGCTGCGCCTGCAGGACGATGTGGACAGCATCCTGCACCTGGAGCTCACCGCCGCCACCGAGGCCATGGCCCGGGACCTGGCGGACCGGTTCCGGAAGGACCCGGAGGGCATCTACACCCGGCTGCTGTCGGCCCTGTATCCCCCTGCGGAACAATAAGAACAAAACGAGGAGAGCGGCGCTCTCCTCGTTTTCTTATTCCGCTGTTTCCGCCGCCTGTGCCAGCAGCCGGGCGGCAATGGGCCCGGCGGCATCCGCGCCGCCGCCGCCGTTTTCCACCAGCACCACAAAGGCCAGGGGCAGATCCTCATCCGCCACGAACCCGGCAAACCACGCATGGGGGGACTGTCCGGGAGCCGCCTCGGCGGTGCCGGACTTGGCGCACACCGCCAGGGAGCCGAACATGCTCTGGCCATAGGTCTGCTGCACATTGTTGCGCATCATATCCCGCAGCACCCGGCAGGTGTCCGCGTCAAAGGGGGGCCTTCAGCGACGGCGCGCCGTCTCCGGGCAGAGGAATGCCATGCATGGTGGTCTCCTGATACACCAGCCGGGGCCCCGCCGTTTTACCCCCGGCCAGGGAGCCCAAAAACCTCAGGAACGCGCAGGGGTTCACCAGGTCGTCATACTGGCCCACGCCGGACCAGCCCAGGTCCGCCCCCTGCCCCACGGTGAACTGCCCCGCTGCCGTGCTGATGCCGCTGACGGTGAAGCTCTCCGTCAGTCCGGCCTTTTCCGCGTATCGAGCCAGGGTCTCGCCCCCCCAGCTCCACCGCCATCTGGGCATAGGCGCAGTTGCAGGACCGGGCCAGGGCGTCGTACAGGTCCATATCCCCGTGGGCATAGGGACAGGTGATAACGCCGCCGTCCAGCTCCAGACGCCCGGTGCAGGTGAAGTGCCGGTCCAGAGCGCCGTCCAGATTCTCCAAAGCCGCAGCAGTGGTCACCAGCTTGAACACGGAGCCCGGGGCAAACGTGGACGACAGCACCCGGTTCAGATACACGCCGTCATACCGGCTGTCCCCGTCCCGGATCTCCGGCGGGTCCGCCGGATCAAAGGTGGGGCTGGACACCATGCACAGCACGTCGCCGGTACGGTAGTTGTACACCGCCACGGCCCCCTTCCGGCCGTTCAGGGCCTCCAGGGCCGCAGCGTTCAGCTCCGCGTCAATGGTCAGATAGACCTTGTGTCCTCCGGCGGAGGTGCCGGTCAGGGGGTCGAAGCCCACCAGCCGCTGCCGCATAGCCGCCTTGGCAGAGGTGGAGATGTTGTCGTCCCGGTCCCCCACCGCGTGCAGAGTGGCCCGGCGAATGGCGCCGTCCTCTGCCCAGGTGCCGGAGGCCCCGTCATACAAAAGCACCCCGTTGCGGTCCAGCACCTGGCCCAGGGCCAGCCGTCCCTCCCGATAGGCGTGGTCATTGGCCGGGAAGGCGGCCCACTGCCCGCCCCGCACCACATACCGCACGCAGAACAGCACCATGTCCGCGCCCAGCACAGCGATCAGTGCCAGCACCAGCATGGACCGCAGCTTTACCTGTTTCAAGACCGCTCCTCCTTTCCGAATATCTCATCCACAGGGACCCCGGGGATCCCGTCGAAGAATCCCTCCTGCCGCTCCGGCGTTTTTTCACTCTTGGGCGGTGGAGAGATTTCTTTTTCCGGCGGACGGCGCACATCGACGGCCTTCAGATAGGCCAGCAGCCCCCAGCAGGACAGCATGCTGGACCCTCCCATGGACACAAAGGGAAATGTCACGCCGGTCAGGGGCAGAATGTCCACCGCGCCCAGCACGTTCAGGGTGGTCTGGAAGATCAGCATGGACGCTGCGGCGCAGGCGGCGATGGCATAGAAGCCGGACCGGGCACTGTCGCCGGACCGCAGGGCAAACACCGCCAGGGCCATCACCGCCCCCACGCACACCAGGGCCAGCAGCAGCCCGAACTCCTCGCTCACCACGCCGAACACCAGGTCCGTGTTGGCCGCCCCCACGTATTTCAGCCACGCATCCTCCGGTCCCGTGCCGAACAGGCCCCCGGAGGCAGCGGCGGACATGGTGCGGCTCTGCTGATAGCCGGTGGTCTGGGTAAATTCCCAGGCGTGCCGCCAGACGGTGAACCGCTGGGCCACATACGGCTTGAAGTGCAGCACCAGGCCCCCGGCGAAGCCCGCCGCCGCCGTCATCATCACGATGGAGGCCAGGTCGCCGGTCCGCAGAAAGGCGATGCACAGGAATGCCACAAAGAATACCAGCGCCGTGCCGAAATCGCTCATCAGCGCCAGGCACCCCACGCAATAGGCGGAGAACAGCACCGTGAAGATCAGGTTCCGCTTGGCAAAGAGCCGGTCCAGGGTGGCGGCCCCCGCCAGGATAAACGCCAGCTTCACCAGCTCCGACGGCTGGAAGGAGATGGGCCCCACGGAGATCCAGTTTTTGGCTCCGAAAATGCGTTCCCCCATCACCACGTTGAATGCCAGCAGCGCCGCCGCCAGTCCCGCCGCCGGCCACCGCAGCTTCACCGCCAGCTGCAGCCGCCCCAGCAGCCACACCAGCACGCAGTAGATGCCCATGCCCAGGGCCACCGCCGCCAGCTGCTTGTACAGAGCGCCCGGGTCCCAGGCGGCGGTGATGGCAAAGCCCACCGTGGCCAGCAGCAGCGCCAGGGTCTCCAGGTCAAACTGCCGCCGGTGCAGCCTCCGGCTGACGCCGTACAGCGCCCATCCCAGGCCGCACAGGCCGAAAAAGCCCGCGCTGACGGGATAGATGTTCTCCGCTCCGAAGCCCGGGGCAAACTGCCCCCACAGCAGCAGCTGGATAAACGTCAGCAGCCACAGGCTGCCCACGGGATTGGGCCGCTTTTTAGGCTGCCCGGTGTGCTGGGGCTGCTCCGACGGGAAGAAGAACAGCTCCACCCCGCCCAGGGCGATGGAGTCCCCGGGGTTCAGACTGGCAGGCTCCAGCGTCCGCTTTCCGTTCAGCAGCACCCCGCTGCTGCGGTTGATGGGGTCGACCCGCCATATCCCGCCGTCGTCCCGCTGCAAAATGGCGTGTGTCCGGGACACGGAGGGAAAATTCACCCGGATATCCGCCCGCCGGGCCCGGCCGATGACGTTCTCCCAGTGATACAGCTCGTACCGCGCGCCGTTAGACAGGGTCACAAAGCCCCAGCTCTCCCGGTCCCGGCCCCGGAACAGGGACTTGCAGCACCGCACCAGCAGCCACACCGCCAGCCCGGCGGTCACGCCCCGGAACAGCCACAGGATCACCGGCAGCGCCGGGGAAATATATTGTTGCAGAAATGCCGTCATAGTTTACGCTCCACTTCGGTCCGTTGTCTTTCGCGTCATGTCTATCATACCATTTTTGTCCGGAAAAGCAACCTTGTTTAAGGATTATTTAACCACAGCCGCCGCATTCTGTGGTATAATCAGCCTGACTATAAGGGAGGAGTGGTTCTCATGACCATCCAAAAACGATTGGCCCGGTCCAACATCGCCATGCTGGCGATTCCCCTGATAACGGCGGCGGTTCTCGGCGTGGCCATCGGCGAGCTGGTCTACCGCCCGGGCATGGGGGCATGGGACCGTCTGGCGGCACTCCGGCGCGCCAGACAGACGCGGCCCTGACCATGCTTCGGCTATCCGGCAAGCAAAAACCTCCGGCCAGGCCGGAGGTTTTTGCTTGCTCGTTTTATTTACTTACAGCAGGATGTCTGTCAGGTCGTCGAACACCTGGGACTTGGTGACCACCACCACATGGTCCCCCTCCTGGATGGTGGTGAGACCGCCGGGGATGATGATCTTGTTTTCCCGGGCAATGGCCGCCAGCAGCACGCCCTTTTTCAGGGTCAGATCCTTCAGGGGCTTGTCCAGCACCGACCGGCTGGAGGCCGTGGCGGTAAATTCCAACGCCTCCACGGAGCCGTCCAGCATTTTGTAAAGGCTCTCCACGGTGCTGCCCTGGGAGTTGGCCAGGGCCCGGACATAGCGGGTGATCTGGTTGGAGGTCAGGTCCTTGGGGCTGATGATGCTGCCCAGCTTCGTCTCCTGCACCAGGTCCATGTAGTTGGGACGGGTCATCTTGGTCAGCACCTTGGGCACCCCGGCCCGCTGGGCCGTCAGCGCCATCAGCAGGTTCTCCTCGTCCCGGTCCGTCAGCGCCACAAAGGCGTCGGTCTCGAAAATGTTCTCGCTTTCAATCAGGTCGGCGTCGGTGCCGTCCCCCTCGATGATCATGGCCCCGGGCAGCTCGGCGGACAGACGCAGGCACTTGTCGTGCTTCATCTCCACGATCCGGACCTTGGTATTGCTGCGGGCCAGCTCCCAGGTCAGGTACATGGTGATGCGGCTGCCGCCCAGGATGGACACGTTCTTCACCTTCTGCAGGGTGCGTCCGATGCCCCGCAGCATCTTCTGCAGCTCCGCCTTGGTGCCCACCATGTACAGCTTGTCCCCGCTGCGGGGCACAAAGGAGCCGTCGGGGATGATGATGTCGTCCCCCCGGTGGGCGGCGCAGATCAGCACCTCCGCCAGGCGGTTGCGATGGAAATCGTTCAGGGAAACCCCCGCCAGGGAGTCCTCCTCCGTCACCCGGAAGCCGATCATGTCGATGCGCCCTCCGGCGAAGGGCTCCACCGAGAAGGCCGCCGGGAAGCTCAGGATCCGGGCGATCTCCTGGGCCGCCCCCAGGTCGGGATTGATCAGCATATCCAGGCCGATCTCCCGCTTCAGCATTCCGGCGTCCCGGCGATACTCCGGGTTCCGGACCCGGGCGATGGTGTGCTGTGCCCCCAGCTTTTTGGCGATCAGGCAGCACACCAGGTTCGTCTCGTCCAGATTGGTCACGGCGATGACCAGGTCCGCGCCGCGGACCCCCGCCGCGTCCAGCACGCTGATGCTGGCGCCGTTGCCCTCCACGCACATCACGTCCAGGGTGCTGTCGGCCCGGTGCAGGGCCGCAGCGTCGTCGTCCACGATGGTGATGTCGTGATACTCCACCGCCAGCTGCCGGGCAATGGCATAGCCCACCTTGCCGTTGCCCACAATGATGATCTTCATGCTTGCTCCTCTCCGCTGCTCTCCGGCAGCCGGCTGCGCCTGCGGCGCAGTATCACGGCGCTGTACTCCGCGCCCATAATCAGCACCGTGCCGCTCATATAGAGCCACAGCAGCACCACCACAACCGTGGCAATGGAGCCGTACAGCACGGAATAATTGGCAAAATTCTCCACATAATACGAAAAGGCCAGGGACAGGACCATCCACGCCGCCAGGGAGATGCCCACCCCGGGGGCCACTTCCTTCAAAGGCCGCCGCTGCCCCCGTGCCAGCATATACAGCACCGTCAGCATCAGGAACATCACCACGCCCAGAACGATAAACCGCAGATAGCTCCACAGGTCGATGAACCCCGCCGGCAGCTCGATGAGGCCGGAGAGAAACTCCAGCGCCCGGCGGCCCACCGTGACCAGCAGCAGCGTCAGTCCGATGGTCAGGATCAGCCACACGGTGAACAGCAGAATCCCCAGCTGATTGACCAGCATTTTTCGGGGCGGACCCAGGCCGAAGGCCTTGCGCAGGGGAGTGCAGCAGACAGCTGGTGGCCCGCATGGGGAACCAGACGGAGAAAATCAGGCTGAACCACAGCAGCTGGCGGCTGGCGTTGGCGGACACATATTCAAGATACGACTCCAGCACCGACATCACGTCCGCCGGAACGATCTGGGACAGCACCTGGGTCACGCTGTCCACGTCCAGCTTCAGGATGCCCAGCAGGGTGCTGATGAACACCAGCAGCGGAAACAGCGCAAACAGCAGGTAATAGGTCAGGGCCGCGCTGTCCCGGCCCACGTCATGCAGATAATACCGGCGCACCAGCTGCACCGTGATTTGCCCCGCAGCCGTCCGGGGCGACCACTTTTTCTTCACAGGAGCCCTCCCCCCTATCCTGTACAGTGTATCACACAGGTGCCCAAATGAAAAGAGGAAATTGCCCCCATACGGATTTATTTATAGCGGCAGATTGTAAAAATTATTATTTTTCACGTTTCCCTATTGCGATTTCTCGTACGGCTTGTTATAATTAGTTTATCCGGAAGCAAAGCTGCTTCTGGAATCTACAGTAAAGAGGGTCGAATTATGGACAAACTTACCAACATCGTACGGGACGAAATTTCCCGCCAGTACAAGAGCGTCCGGCAGTTTGCTTTTGCAGTTGGCATTCCTCTGTCCACCATCAACAGCGCACTGCACAACGGCATCGGCGGTTCTTCGTTTGACACGGTGGTCCAGATTTGCCGCACACTGGGCATCTGCGCCCTGGGCGAGGAGAACATCCACCTGACGGAGGACACCCAGCGGATCCTGGACCAGTACGCCAAGCTGGACGACTATGGCCGCCACACCATCGCCTCCGTGATACAGGTGGAGTATGACCGCTGCACCAAGACGTTTGAGGATGGCTCCGACCTGCGGGGCGGCTATTCCAGCGTCAATCTGTCTGCCCCCGTTGCCAACGACGAGCCCGTTTCCATGAACGTGCTGGCCAGCCGTGAGGACTGAGTGGATCCCCATAATTGCATAAAATGAGAGCTTCTGGCCGCGCCGTGCACTTGTCAAGAAAAAGTAGACACTAAAAAAGGCAAAATTACAGGAAGCCCAGTTCGGTCTTGTACTGAACTGGGCTTTTGTAGCCCAAGGCAGCAGCCGGACGGAGATGATTGAAGAAATAAACGTACTGATTTAGCAATTCCGGCAAGTTGTCTGCATCTGCAAGTCCGTAGTCCAGATATAATTCTTCTTTGATCCAGCCATTTAGTGCTTCAATAATTGGGTTATCTGTTGGAGTTCCCCCTCGCGACATTGACCGAAGTATGTTATAATGTTCATGGGCGTGGCAAAATGCCCTGGAGGAGTAGACGGCTCCCTGGTCGGTGTGGAAGACTACCTGGGGTTTCTGCTCCTCTTTTTTGCCTGCCAGGCTATTCAGCTTGTCCAGGCAATGGTAATAGGGCTTGTTATCTCCTGCGATTGGAGAAACACTGTGGGCAATGATCTCGTTGTTGAATGTATCTAACAATAGTGTCCATTCCCATTGCTTTCCATTGTTCTTGAGTATTGTCATATCCGACACCACAATCTGCAGTGGTGCCTTTGCATTCCAGTGTCCCTTCACAAGGTTCTCATACTTGATGCTTTCTTCTCCCGGTGGCCGGTATCTGCACTTTCTAGCTTTGGAACGTATCCCGGCAGCTTTGCAGCATTTATGTGCCAGATTGTCAGAAAACGCCCATCCTGTATTATGAAAGATATTTCTGGCAAGACGATGATAACCGAGGGATGGGTGTAATTCATGTTCCTCATGAAGCAGTTGTGTAAGCAGAATACGATCCTGTTCATAGCGGTTGAGCTTCCCTTGCCGTGATTTCCACTTGTAATATCCAGAACGGTTGATTCCCATAATCTTACACAGAAAGTCTACTGGATACTTTACTTTGAGTTCTTCGAGAACTTCGTAGTCTTTCCGCTGCCAGTAACGTATTCCCTGTTTGCACCAACTCCTTCCACCCAATACCCTTTTTTTAACCGGGCTATTTCTACTTCCTGCTTTGCCACCAGCAGCCGCAGACGTTCCACCTCTGACAGCGACTTACTACGATGAAGAGCTGCATAAGGATTCCCGTTGTGAGGCTCCAAGGCGTCCTCTCCGTCTTGTAAGTATCGCTTGACCCAGCTGGATACTAAGGCGTTTCCGATGCCGTAATCCCTTTCAATTTGTCTTACAGAAATATGATCTTCCAAATGGAGCCGAACATATCTCATCTTTTCTTCTTTGCTGTATTTTCTATGTGGTGTCCCTTTCTTGCCCATATCTTCACTTCCTTTCCATATTCATTATACTACGAAAAAAGTAGACACCCACACTTTTGTGAGTGTCTACTTTCATTTTACAGATGCACTTCTGGCCGCGCCGGGAGCTCTTATTTTATACGTTTCATCCAAAAATTTACCTGATTTTTGGCGGGCACGCAGCAAAAAGCGGTTGATATTTCGCAGTATGCCTGTTATAATAGAGTGTAATTAGCGGAACAGCGGCGCTCTATCGTGTAAAATTGCCCGCAGCCGCTCTATCCTTTCAGATGGGAGAAAGATGCATGAAAGTGATCCAAAAATCCGGCGCCTGGCTGTGGGCGCTGCTGGCGGCCCTCCTGCTGACGGTGCTGCTGACGGCCACAGCCTTCGCCGGAGACAACGATTTCCGCTGCTGGACCGTGGACGCCCGGCAGTGGACCAACCAGGGGTACCAATCCGAAAAGGACGGGGTGTGGTACCTGTTCCTGCCCCAGGACGAAAGCCCGGCGGACACGGTCCTGTCCTTCAGCGGCAGGGTAACGGCGGCCTCCGCCGGCGCCCTGGACCGGGAGGGCGGCACCCTGACCGGGGCCTTCGCCGACCATGACCGGGTGACCCTGACCCTGGAGGGCGGCAGAACCGAGACGGTGTGCCTGCGGCAGAGCAGTCTGCCCAGCCTGCGGCTGACCCTCAACGGTACCACCCTGGACCAGATCCACCAGGACAAGGACGTGAAGTATCCCGGCAACGACCTGGTGCTGACGGACGGGAACGACGTCCTCACCGGCACCGTGGAGATCAAGGGCCGGGGCAACTCCACCTGGCGGGAATACGCCAAAAAGCCCTACCAGATCAAGTTCAGCAAAAAGACCTCCGTGCTGGGTATGCCCGCCGCCAAGAAGTGGATTCTGCTGGCCAACGCCTCCGACGACAGCATGATCCGCACCCGGCTGGTGTATGACGCGGCGGAGCAGATGGACTTCCCCTTCGTGACGGAATATCAATATGTGGACCTGTGGATAGACGGCCAGTACCTGGGCGTGTACCTGCTGGGCGAAAAGGCCGAGATCGGCAAGGGCCGCCTGAACCTGCAGGACCCCGCCGGGGCCATGTTCGAGCTGGACAACGGCTTCGCCACGGACGAGGACCACTATTTCTTCGAGGGGCGGCTGAACAGCTACTTCGCCCTGAAGGAGATCGTGGAGGAGGACGACGGACACATTCAGCAGGCCATGACCAATTTCCAGACGGCCATGACCCGCCTGACCACGGCGCTGACCTCCCAGGGCTGGGAGAATCTGTCCCTGAGCCAGCTCAATGAAATGATCGACGTGGACTCCCTGGCCCGCTACTATCTGATGAACGAGTACGTTCTCAACGGCGAGTCCTTCTTCACCAGCTTCTTCTGGTATCAGGACGGCGCGTCCGACGTGCTCCATGTGGGCCCCCTGTGGGACTTTGACACCTGCATGGGCAATAAGAATGAAAAGGTCACCGACTACAACGCCAGCAGCACCTCTGTGCTGATGAAGAAGATGCTGAACATCCCGGCATTTTACCAGCGGGTGCAGGAGCTGTACGCCCGGTATAAGCCGGTGCTCACCGGCATGGCCGGTCAGGTGGACGGCCTGCGGGACGAGATCGGCGTCTCCGCCGACCTGAATTACCTGCGCTGGAGCACCCTGGGCACCGCCAATCCCAAGCCCGGCGGCACCCCCTTCGCCCCCACCTATGACGAGGCCATCAGCCGGGTGCGCACCTGGCTCACCGGCCGGGCCAATGCCTTTACCCCCACCGTGCGTCCCCAGCAGCTGGGGTACTACTTCAACGCCAGCCGCACGGTGATGTACCTGACCTACTCCGCTCCCAGCCAGACCTCCCTGCGCTTCGCCGTCTGGGGCCAGCAGGACGGCCAGAATGATCTGCACTGGTATCAGGCCAAGCAGCAGAATGGCCGCTGGGTGGCCGAGGTGCCCCTGATCAACCACCAGGAAACCGGCACCTATATGGTCCATGTCTACAATCAGAACGGCCTGCCCCAGGGTCTGCTGGACCACGGCACCGTGGTGGTGGACAACCTGGTGCAGCCGGAGAAGCCCGCCCTGAAGGCGGCTCTGTCCGCCGACGGACGGTATCTGAACCTGACCCTCACCGGCGGCAGCGGCCTGACCCAGGTTTGGTTCCCCACCTGGAGCGAGAAGAACGGCCAGGATGACCTCCAGTGGTACGAGGCCAAGAAGCAGGCCGACGGCTCCTGGACCTATTCCGTGGCCCTGTCCCGCCACAACACCACCGGCACCTATTTCATCCACGCCTACGGCAACAACAAGAAGAACCTGGTGGCCCACACCACCGCCTATGTGGAGAAGATCCCCGGGCCGGAGATGAAGGCCGCCCTGTCCGCCGATGGGCGGTATCTGGACGTGACCCTGACGGGCCGCGGCGACCTGACCCAGGTCTGGTTCCCCACCTGGAGCCAGGTCAACGGCCAGGACGACCTACGCTGGCACGAGGCCGCCAGGCAGGCCGACGGCTCCTGGACCTGCCGCATCGCCCTGTCGGACCACTCCGGCACCGGCGTCTACTTCATCCACGCCTACGGCAACAACAAGAAGAACCTGGTGGCCCACGCCACCGCCTATGTGGAGAAGATCCCCGGGCCGGAGATGAAGGCGGCCCTGTCCGCCGATGGGCGCTATCTGGACGTGACCCTGACGGGCCGCAGTGACCTGACCCAGGTCTGGTTCCCCACCTGGAGCCAGGTCAACGGCCAGGACGACCTGCGCTGGCATGAGGCCGCCAGGCAGACCGACGGCTCCTGGACCTGCCGCATCGCCCTGTCGGACCACTCCGGCACCGGCGTCTACTTCATCCACGCTTACGGCAATACCAAGAAGAATCTGGTGGCCCACACCACCGTCACCGTGCCCCAGCCCTCCCAGCCGGTCCGCTCCGGCATGCAGGCGGTGCTGTCCGCCGATGGCCGGTATCTGGACGTGACCCTGGCGGGCCGCAGCGACCTGGCGAAGGTCTGGTTCCCCACCTGGAGCGCCGTGAACGGCCAGGACGATCTGCGCTGGTACGAGGCCACCAAGCAGCCGGACGGCTCCTGGACCTGCCGGGTGCCTCTGGCCAACCATAAGAGCGCGGGAGGCTTCTTCCTCCACGCCTACGGCAATAACAAGAAGAACCTGGTGGCCCATACCACCGCCTCCGTGTCCCAGGTGGTGTCCCCCCAGGTATGGACCCGCCTCCACGACGGCGGCCGCTACATGACCGTGACCCTGACGGGCCGCAGTGATCTGACGAAGGTCTGGTTCCCCACCTGGGGCGCAGTCAACGGCCAGGACGACCTGCAGTGGTACCAGGCGGTCAGGCAGTCCAACGGCGACTGGTCCTATACCGTGAACCTGTCCCAGCACCGGGACAAGGGCACTTACTTCATCCATGTCTACGGCAATACCAGACAGAACCTGGTGGCCCACACCACCGCCACCGTGAACTGAAAGGAGGGACCGCACCCCGGAGAGATCACCCCGATCAAGTGTTGGAAATCAAACTGTAACGGAGGAAAAAGATGAAAAGAGCACTATCACTGCTTCTGGCGCTGCTGATGGCAGCCAGTCTGGTCATGCCCCAGGCCTGGGCCACCGGGCTCCAGGAGCCGGAGCCGGATGCTGTCGTTGAGCAGACGCAGCCCGACACCGCCGAACCCGACGCCCGGCAGCCCCAGGCGGAGGTCCAGTCCGGCAACGCCGCGGGGCTCACCCCCATTACCCGCACCAAGAATGCCGTGGCCAGCGGCGTGACCCTGGAAAAGGTGGTCATGCGCAACGTCAACGGCAGCCAGGTGGTGGGCTACCTTTCGGAGATCGACCTGTCCAAGGACGTGACCCTGAAGGCCAGCTACACCGGATATTACTATGACGGCAGCACCGCCGCCCAGCGCAAGGCCATGGTGGACGGCGGAAAGCTGAAATGGGAGATGTCCCAGACCACCGCCCAGGCCGCTGCCTACGGACGGGCCTCGGATACCGAGGGCCGCGTGGTCCTGGCCACCAACGCCGACTACTACAATATGCAGACCGGCGCCCCCACCGGCTATCTGATCATGGAGGGCAACCTGGTGAAAACCGGCGCCGAGCCCTTCTTCGCCATTCTGAAGGACGGCTCCGCCGTCATTCGTCCCGCCGGCAGCGATACCTCCGACGTGGTGGAGGCCGTTTCCGGCCCCTATATGCTGGTGGAAAACGGCCAGATCGTCCCCGGCCTGGACCAGGGCGACCGCATGCCCCGCAACAGCGTGGGCATCCGTGCCGACGGCTCCGTGGTGTTCTTCGAGGCCGACGGCCGCCAGGAGCCCATGTCCATCGGCATGAGCATGTATGAGGTGGCCAGCTTCCTGAAGGACGCCGGCTGCGTCACCGCCATCTATCTGGACGGCGGCGGCTCCGCCACCGTGGCCGCCCGCTATGAGGGCACCGACGAGCTGCTGGTGCGCAACAGCCCCAGCGACGGTCTGGAGCGCACCGTGTCCGATGCCCTGCTGGTGGTGTCCACCGCCCGCTTTGACGGCGACTTCGACCACGCCTCCGTCAGCCCCCAGAATGAGCTTTATACCCCCGGCAGCCAGGTGGCCTTCACGGCCCTGGGCGCTGACTCCGCAGGCGGCGCGGCCGACCTGCCGGAAAGCGGCCTGACCTGGGTGCTGGACACCCCCGCCGCCGGGCGGATCGACGCCTCCACCGGCGTGTTCACCGCCGCCAAGGGCTATGTGGGCGAGGTCCGGGTCCGCCTGACCTATCAGGGGCAGGATGTGGGCTCCGCCTCCGTCACCATCGCCGAGCCCGACCAGGTGTATTTCTCCGGCAAGAGCCTGTCCCTGGACTATGAAAAGACCAGTGACCTGGGCCTGACCGTCAAGAGCAGCCTGCGGGATATCCACTATCACGACGGCGACTTCACCTGGAGCATCCGCTCCCTGACCGAGGGCGTCTCCGCCGACGGCATCGGCACCATCGTGGACAACCGGCTCCACACGGCGGCCAAGGCCAGCCAGACCCGCAAGGCGGAGATCACCGTCACCTACACCAAGGCCAACGGCCAGAAGCTCACCGACACCGTCACCGTGGAGATCGGCAAAATGCCCACCATCCTCCTGGATTTCGAGGATGAAAGCTCCAAGTCCGGCGTCAGCGTGGGTGCCAACGCCGTGTGGGGCAACCTGAATAGCTTTTCCGGTCACAGCGCCCATGATCTGCCCGGCGTCAGCGACGCGGGCTTCGGCGTGGCCGGTCAGGTGTCCAAGGATCCCAACGGTCTGGACATCCCTTACGGGCCCATTACCGATTTCGGCCTGGCATGCCCCGACTTTATCAGCAGCAACGCGGAATGGGACTGCAACTCCGCCGGCGCACCCTACAGCTGGGACTGCGCCCAGGACCCCGCCACCCTGTTCCGCTCCATGGGCTATGAATACTATGTGGGCGCCATCGCCACCGCCCAGGAGGGCGCGTGGGATATGTACGCCCGCCGGGTAGGCTCCGATGAAGGCCCCGTGCGCTTCGGCCAGAAGTCCCTGGAGTATCATTACGATTATACGAAGATCTCCGGCACCAACAACACCAACGAATACCTGCGCTACAGCGGCGAGGACGTGGTCATCGAGGGCCGTCCCACCGCCCTGGGCATGTGGGTCTATGCCCCGGAGGGCACGCCCAACTACTGGCTCAGCACCAGCGTGTCCTATTGGAACGGGGAGAAGTACGTTTCCACCAGCTTGCTGCACCTGAAGACTACCACCGTCAACGCCGCAGGCGAGACCGTGGACACCACCACCCAGTATACCGGCATCAACTGGGCCGGCTGGAAGTATGTGGAGGCAGACCTCAGCAGCGTATATGACAAGGCCCAGGATGTGGAGAATCACCCCCTGAAGATCACCGCCGGCCAGGTGCTGCTGTGGACCATCATCATCGAGGGCGGCACCGGCGATGTGGACGGCAACAAGATCACCTGCGGCTCCCGGGCCGCCGGCAGCCTGTATGTGGACAACATCCGCGCGGTGTATGGCACCACGGCTGACGACCTGGAGAACCCCGTCATCACCTCCGTCCGGGGCGGCAGCTCCTCCCTCACCGGCTATTCCGACCTGACGGAGCTGGCCGAGGACGGCTCCACCGTGCTGACGGACAATGAGCTGCAATTCTTTACCGGGTATTATGATCCCCAGGGTGAGAACCGCACCGGCGTGTCCGCCGAGAACACCGTCATCACCATCGACGGCCAGGACATCCGGAACTTTGCCAACACCGACCAGGCCGTTACCGGCACCGTGACACTGCCCAATGGCCGCCACAGCATCAAGGTGGAGATCATGGACGGCTTCGGCAACCGGGCCAGCGTCACCCGCTCCTTCACCGTGAAGGGCACCGCCAATATCCCCACCGTGACCCTGGACACCCCGTCCTATGCCCTGGTGGGCGAGAACTATGTGGTGTCCGTCACCTCCCCCAACGCCGGTAAGATCGACTCCGTCACCGCCCAGATCGTGTACGGCAATGTGGACCTGTTCGACACCGACGAAAACGGCGGCAAGGGCGCCTTCAACACCTGCGCCTCCCTGGCCTACGGCTCCGGCTTCCAGGGCTCCAGCTCTGCCGCCCGCCGCACCACCACCGAAAAGACCGTCACCGTGAATATGACCCGCACGGGCTCTGCCGGGAAGGACCTGTTTACCTTCACCATGCCCATGCCCGCCGGGGCCACGGCGCTGGACAGCCTGCCCATCTCCGTCACCGTGACCTACACCTGTGACGGCGTCACCTACACCACCTCCACCGGCAGCCTGCGCCTGCCCATGCAGGGCTACTACACCGTCACCTCCGACATCATGGTGGAGGGCGCGGCAGCGGCCCGGCTGTATGTGAAGGACATCAACGGCAAGGCCGCCTCCGGTGTGGACCTGTATGTGGGCGACACCCGCATCGGCACCACCAACGCCTCCGGCCAGGTCAGCACCGACTACTTCAACAAGCTCTCCGCCGGCTCCCGTACCGGCGTCACCGCCCGGAAGGACAAACACCGCTCCTTTGAGACGGTCATCGTCACCCGCCGGGCCGGCGGCAGCGCCGATGGTATGCCCAGCTTCGTGCAGCTCAACGCCACCCCCAATGCCCAGAGCTGCCAGAACATTACCTGGGTCACCAATCCCCTGACGGCCCAGGCCAAGGCCACCGTGCAGTACTGCCAGCAGAGCAGCTTCAAGGGCAGCTTCCCCTCCAGTGCCCAGGGTCAGGTGACCCTCCGGGAGTTCACCACCTCCGGCGACGCGGCCTATGTCAGCTCCGTGTCCCTGACCGGCCTGAAGCCCGGCACCACCTACGTCTATCGGGTGGGCGACGGCAGCAAGTGGTCTGAAAACATGACCTTCACCACCAGCCAGCCCGGCGCGGACACCACCCGCTTCTTCGTCATCGGCGATACCCAGCTCTCCGGCAATGTCGAAAGCGATCAGGATGAGATCCGGCTGATGAACGCCATTGCCGCCAATATCAACGGCCAGTCCATGAACTTCGGCATCCAGACCGGCGACTTTGTGGACAACGGCGGCAACCTGGGCCAGTGGAGCGAGATCCTGGACGTGTTCTCCCGGAACTACGCCGACCTCCCCGTGGTGCAGGTCATGGGCAACCATGAGTACTACGGCGACCTGTCCGGCGGCAACGCCGCCAGCCTGTGGACCCTGCCCGACCGGCTGTACTACTCCGTGGAATACGGCGACGTGTACGTGGCGGTCATCAACTTTGCCGCCAACCTGGAGGATGCCTGCCAGTGGCTGATCCAGGACGCCGCCAAGTCCGACTGCACCTGGAAGGTGCTGGCGGTCCACCAGCCCGCGTACTACACCAATCCCAACGGCAGCAGCGAGGCCTTCAACCGCTATATCCCCGCCGCCGCTGAGGCCGCCGGCATCAATGTGGTGTTCTCCGGCCATGACCACAGCTATGCCCGCACCATGGTCCTCAAGAACGGCCAGCCCGTGTCCGAGGCCGCCCAGAACGGCCGCCTGCCCGCCACCTACGGCAAGGGCGTGCTGTACTACATCTGCGGCGACCTGGGCGAAAAGTCCCGCAGCACCGAGTACAAGGCCGTCAACAACCCCGACTTCCACTTTGCCCAGGTGTCCCAGGAGTATGACTCCCTGTACCTGGCCGTGGAGGCCACCGCCGACGCCATGACCGTCCGCACCTACTCCGTCAGCGCCGAGGGCGCCCAGTCCCTGCTGGATACCTACACCATGCGGGTGCCCGCCTCCGTGTGCCGCGACAAGGGCCACGACTTCTCCGGCGACACCGTGTACGTCCGTGACGGCAAGCTGGTCTGCTCCTTCTGCGGCCAGACCGTGGAGCTGAAGGACTCCGGCTACACCGGCTGGGCCCGGGACGAGGCCACCGGCCTGCGGATGTACAGCTATAACAACGCCTGGCACACCGGCTGGTTCATCATCGACCCCGAGGTGTATTGCTTCGACGGCAACGGCATCGCCTACGATGGCCGGGTCACCCTGTACGGCAAGCAGTTCGTCTTTGACGACGGCGTGGTGGTCAGCGGCCCCACGGGCTTCGTCAAGCGGGACGATGGCAAAACCCTGTACTTCGAGAATGGCCGCATCGCCTCCGGCTGGAAGGACATCGGCGACGCCACCTATTACTTCGAGACCTCCGACCTGGGCGATGACTTCGGCGTCATGTACACCGGCCGCCGCCTGATCGGCAAGACCTGGTACGAATTCGGCAGCGACGGCCGCCTGTATCAGCTGCTGCGGGGCCGCATGTCCGCCGACGAAAAGGAGATCGTGGTCACCATCACGCCTCCCGCCGGTCAGGGCAGGAACTACAGCAACATCATGGCCGCCGCCTGGAGCCAGCAGGACGGCCAGGACGACCTGGTCTGGTACAATGCCACCGCCAACGGCGACGGCACCTACACCATCCGGGTCCCCATGTGCAAGTACAACGTGGTGGGCCGGTATCTGGTCCATGTGTATAACCACGGCATCCACGGCCAGCTGCTGGACGGTCTGACCTTCCAGAACACCCACGTGGTGGGCCACACCGACACCGTGGCCAGCGATTCCAGCACCTGCGTCAGCGCCGGTCAGGTGAAGTACGTCTGCCGCTACTGCGGCGCGTCCCACACCTCCAGCACCCCCGCCAAGCGCCACACCGTCTCCGCCGTGGTGGACAGCGAATGCCGCACCATGACGGTGACCATGGACGCCGGCAACGGCCACGCCCACTCCAACGTCCGCTTCGCCGTGTGGAGCAGCGTAAACGGCCAGGATGACCTGACCTGGTACACCGCCAAGAAGAATTCCTCCGGCCAATGGACCTGCACCGTGCCTCTGGTGAACCACAACAGCACCGGCACCTACTTCATTCACGCCTACTCCTCCGACTCCGGCCAGAGCCGGCTCATCGGCAACACCACCGCCCAGGTGGCGAAGCTCCCGGCTCCCGACACCGTCACGGCCCAGGTGTCCGACAACTGCCGCACCATGTCCATCCGGCTGGATACCGCCCACAGCTACAGCGGCGTCCGCTTCGCCGTGTGGAGCAGCGCCGGCGGCCAGGACGACCTGGTTTGGTACACCGCCAAGAACGGCGGCAGCGGCAGCTGGACCTATGACGTGGATCTGGCCCGCCACAACACCACCGGCACCTACTTCATCCATGTGTATGCCGGGAACAAGCTGGTGGCCCACACCACTGCCCAGGTCAAGAGCCTGCCCGCTCCCGCCCCCGGCGTCAAGCCCGGCCTGACGGCCACCGTCTCCGCCGATAACGCCGCCATGGAGCTGGCCCTGACCACCACCGCCAAGTATGGCAAGGTCCGCTTCGCCGTGTGGAGCAATGCCAACGGTCAGGACGACCTGGTCTGGTACGATGGCCGCCTCACCGGCAGCACCTGGTCCGCCGGTGTGAAGCTGCTGAACCACGAGACCCTGGGCGGCTACTTCATCCACGTCTATGCCGACGGCAAGCTGGTGGCCCACACCACCGCCAATGTCTACGGTATGCCGCCTCAGCAGAGCGCCCAGGCCATCGTCACCGACGACTTCGCCTGGATGAAGCTGCGGCTCTACAGCGCCACCGGCTACAGCAACATCCGCTTCGCCGTGTGGAGCAGCGCCGGCGGCCAGGATGATCTGGTCTGGTACAAGGGTGAGAACATCGGCGGCGCCTGGGTGGCTGCGGCTGACCTGACCCGCCACAACACCACCGGCACCTACTTCATCCACATCTATTCCGGGAACAAGCTGGTGGCCCACACCACCGTCACCGTGAAGTCCCTGCCCAACCGGTAAGGACGGTTCCCCCCTTAACCCCATAGGCAAAACCAGCCCCCGCAGGCAAATGCCTGCGGGGGCTGAGCTTTATCTCACATTTTATTTTCCTGCCAGTTTTTTCACCAGTTGACCGTCCGGAACGGCCAGCATGGTCTGATAGGTGGTGTACACCACCATGCCCGGCCTGGCCCCGGCGGGCTTTTTCACATACCGCACCGGGGTGTAGTCCACCGGCACCTTCCCGGCCTCCCGGCCCTGGGAATAGTACGCCGCCAGGCACGCCGCCTCATACAGGCTGGCCTCGTCCGGCTCCTGGCCTCCGGTGCAGAGGATCACATGGGAGCCGTGGATCTTCTGGGTGTGGAGCCAGATATCCCTCCGGTCGGCCTCCTTGGCGGTGAGCCGGTCGTTCTGCCGGTTGCTGCGTCCCACCAGGATCCGCAGTCCGGCGGAGGACACAAACTGCCTGGGTTTGGAGGCCCGCTGAAAGCCCGGCTGCTTTTTGCCCCGGTTTTTCAGATAACCGCCGCTCTCCAACTCAGCGCGGATGTCGTTGAAATCCTGCTCCGCCTCCGCCTGGGACAGCTCCTGCACCACGCTCTCCAGGTACGTCAGCTCCTCCCGGCCCTTTTCCAGCTGCTCCGTCAGAATTTTTTCGGCGGTCTTGGCCTTGGCATACTGCTTGAAATACCGGGCGGCGTTTTCCTGGGGCCCCAGCCGCACATCCAGCGGGATGTTGACCGGCGGACAGCCGTCCTCATAGTAGTTTTCCGCCGTCAGGCGGCTCATGCCCCGCTCCATGCGATAGAGATTGGCGGTGATCAGCTCGCCGCAGATGCGCAGCCGCTCCCGGTCCCGGGTGGCGGCCAGCTCCTTCTCCTGGGCCGCCAGCTTCCGGCGCACCCGGTCCCGGGCGGCGGAGGCGGACTTCATCAGGTCCTGACCCTTCTGCCGGACCCGGTCCGCCTGGTCCCGGCCCTCATAAAATTCGTCCAACAGGCTGCCGAAGCTGTCGAAGGTCTCCTGCTCCACGGCAGCGCCATACTGGGTGATGGGGCAATAGGTGAAATCCGCCGGCCGGCCGGCCCGTCGCAGCAGGGTGGGCGTAAAATCCCCCCGGGTGATTTTGTCCCGCCAAAGAACGAAGCTGTCCCACAATTTCCCGCCCCTGTCCCGGGACAGGCCGGCGTCCACAGACCCATATGCGGCACAAACCAGCTCCCGGGCCAGCAGCGGCGGCAGGGCCGTGAAGGTGTCCAGCAGCCAGCCGTCCAGCGGCGCGCCCTCCGGCAGGGCGGAGAGCAGCTCCAAAAACTCCTCCCGGCTCACCTCCAGAGGCGAGCGCTTTTCCTGACGGGGCGGCAGGTGATAGAACAGACCCGGCAGCACCTGCCGCTGCTGGGACATCTCGAAATCCACCCGCCGCAGGCAGTCGGTGATGCGTCCCTGGTGATCCACCAGGATCAGGTTGGCATGGCGGGGCATGGCCTCCAGAATCAGCCGCCAGAGCCGCTGCTCTCCCAGCTCGTCCGCCGCCTGTATGTGCAGCGTCACCACCCGCTCCAGGGGCTCCTGCTCCACGGACACGATGCGCCCTCCCGCCAGGTGCTTGCGCAGCAGCATGCAGAACATAGGCGGCTGGGAGGGATTGTCCCGCAGCTGCTCCGTCAGGTGCAGCCGGGGCTGGGTGGCTCCGGCGCACAGCAGCAGCCGCCGCCCGCCCCGCAGCAGCAGCACCACCTGGTCCCGGGCGGGCTGCTGGATTTTTTCAATGCGGGTGTTTTCCACCTGGGCGGCGGTCTCCCGGACCACGGCACTCAGGCAAATGGCGTCCAGCGGCATATTACTCCCCCTCCATCATCCGACAGAACAGCTCGTTGACCCGGTCCCGCCGCCCCTGGAGATACAGATAGCCCAGCAGGGCCTCCAGGGCCGTGGCCTGCTGATACTGGGCTCGGCTGGCATGGGCCGGGATGGAATGGACGTTGGCGTTGCGGCCCCGGCGGAACACGTCCTGCTCCTCCTGGGTCAGCAGGGGGAGAATTTTCTCCGCCAGCTCCGCCTGCCGGGGGGCGCACACCAGGGCCACCGCGGCCCGGTGCAGGCCCTTTCCCGTGGCCTTGCCCCCGGCGCACAGCCAGGTGCGCACCAGCAGCTCATACACCGCGTCGCCTATATGGGCCAGGCCGATGGAGCTGATGCTGCGGATCTGTTCCGGCGGCAGCTGCACGGCAAAATAATCAGTCATGGTATTTGCTCCTTAATGGTTTCGTTACGCAATATCAGCCCTTGGCGGCCAGCCAGTTGCGGCCGCTGTGGGCCTCCGCCAGCAGGGGGACGGACAGCTCCGCCACGCCCTGCATCTCCTGCTGCAAAAGGGCCTCCACCCGGGGGGCCTCCTCCTCCGGACACTCCACGATCAGCTCATCGTGGACCTGCATGATCAGCCGGGCGGCCAGGCCCTCCCGGGCCAGGCGGCTGTGGACCCGGACCATGGCCAGCTTGATGATGTCCGCCGCCGTGCCCTGGATGGGCATATTCAGGGCCACCCGCTCGCCGAAGGACCGCATATTGAAGTTGGAGCTTTTCAGCTCCGGCAAAGCCCGGCGGCGGTGCCACAGGGTCTCCACATAGCCCTGCTCCCGGGCCTTGTCCACCACGTCCGTCATATACTGCTTCACCCCGGTATAGGTGGCGAAATACCGGTCCATATACTCCTTGGCCTCCTGCACCGTGACGCCGATGTCCTGGGACAGGGAGAAGGCGGAAATGCCATAGACAATGCCGAAGTTCACGGCCTTGGCCCGGGAGCGCATCTGGTGGGTCACCTGGTCCTGGGGCACATGGAACACCCGGGCGGCGGTGACGGTGTGGAAGTCCTCCCCGGACAGGAAGGCCTGCTGCATAGCGGTGTCGCCGGAGATGTGGGCCAGCAGCCGCAGCTCGATCTGGGAATAGTCCGCGTCCACCAGCACATGGCCCGGGGCCGCCACAAACATCTCCCGCATTTTGCTGCCCAACTCCGTGCGGGTGGGGATATTCTGAAGATTCGGCTCCGTGGAGGACAGGCGGCCGGTGGCCGTTACCGTCATCTGGAAGCTGGTGCGGATGCGGCCATCCGGGTCGATGACCTTCAGCAGGCCGTCGGCATAGGTGCTTTTCAGCTTGGCATACTGCCGGTAGGTCAGCACGTCCGCCACCAGGGGGTGGTCCTTCAGCTTCTCCAGCACGTCGGCGTTGGTGGACCAGCCGGTTTTGGTCTTTTTCCCGTGGGGCAGGCCCAGGTCCTCAAACAGGACCTTTCCCAGCTGCTTGGGGGAATTGATGTTGAACTGCTGCCCGGCGGCGGCGTAAATCCGCTGCTCCAGCCGGTCGATGGTGTCGGACAGCTCCCGGCCAAACCGGGCCAGGGCCCCGCCGTCCACCAAAAAGCCGCTGCGCTCCATATCCGCCAGCACCCGGCACAGAGGAAGCTCCACATCGAAGTACAGCTTTTCCATGCCCTGCTCCCGGAGCCGGGGCAGCAGCACACCATGCAGGGCCTCTATCGCTGCACCATAGCTGTGCAGCGACGCCCAGGCGGCAGCCTGGTCCCCCAGAGGAGAGAAGGCGTCCGGCTCCAGATGGGCGGGCTTTGGCAGCTCCTCGTTGAAATAGGCCACAAACAGCCGGGGCAGGTCGTATTTCCCGGCGGTGGCGTCCAGCAGATAGGCCGCCAGGGCGGTGTCGAACACGAAGCCCTCCGCCGGAAGGCCCGCGTCCAGCAGGGCGCGCATCAGGTCCTTGACGTTGTGGGACACCTTGGGGATATCGGCGGCAAACAGCGCCGCCAGCAGGGCCTGCCAGTCCCCCTGATAGTCCCCGGTCCACAGCTCCGCCGCCCAGGAGGCATTCTCCCCGGCGTCCCACTGGACGGAAAGGGCGGACAGGTCCGGCACCGCATATACGGTGACAGCCTCCGCCTGCCGCCACTGGGCCAGCAGGTCCCGGGCCTGGTCCTCCGTCCGGACGGGGACCACCGTGGCGGTAACCTCCGGCTTCTCCGCCGTCTCCTGGTGGGGGCGCAGGTGGTATTTGTCGATGAGCTTCTGAAATTCCAGCCGCAGGAACAGGTCGTACAGCTCCGGGCGGAAGGGCTGGCGGAGATTTTCCGCCGGGTCAAAGTCCAGGGGGGCGTCGGTGACGATGGTGGCCAGCCAATAGCTGTGGCGGGCGGACTCCTCCCCCTCCGTCAGCTTGCGGATGGCGGCAGGCTTGGCGTGCAGGTCCGGCAGCAGGCGATAGATCTCGTCAATGGCGCCGTATTCCTGCACCAGGGCCATGGCAGTCTTCTCCCCTATCCCCGGCACGCCGGGAATGTTGTCCGAAGTGTCGCCCATCAGGGCCTTCAGGTCGATCATGTGGATGGGGTCGAAGCCGTACTGCTCCCGGAAGGTCTCCGGGGTCATATCCTTGGTGGTGGTCTGGCCCATACGGGTGGACACCAGCTTCACCTTGGTGCGGTCGGTGATCAGCTGCAGGCTGTCCTTGTCGCCGGTGACGATGACGCAATCCCACCCCGCCGCCTGGCATTTGCGGCTGATGGTGCCGATGAGGTCGTCGGCCTCGTACCCCGCCAGCTCATAGCAGGGCACGGACATGGCCGAAAGCACCTGCTTCATCACCGGCAGCTGCATGGCCAGCTCCGGGGGCATGGGCTTGCGCTGGGCCTTGTAATCCGCGTCCGCCCGGTGGCGGAAGGTGGGCTCCCGGCGGTCAAAGGTGACGCATAGGGCCTCCGGGTTTTCCTCGTCCAGCAGGCGCTGGAGGGTGGTGATGAAGCCGTATACCGCGTGGGTATACAGCCCCTCCCGGGTGGACAGGGGGCGGATGCCGTAATAGGCGCGGTTCAATATACTGTTGCCGTCCAGGACCATGAGCTTCATGGAAGGGACCTCCTAATTCGTTTGATCCGTTTTATTATACCTCTTTTTATTCTTTTGTACAAGGAGCAGAAAGAGACGCACGCGGCTTGTCAAAAAAGAATTTTTTGATAAGCTGGAAATCCGTGAGGCGGCATGATAAAATAAAAGAAAAATTTTGGGGAAATTTTTTCGGGGGACGCAATAAAACCGCCTTGCCGTGCATTATCCAGATGACAGGAGACAAAAGAGATGCTGCACAGGATTGACAACACAACTTCATCCCTCCCTGCGGAGGAGGTCCAGGAGCTTCGGCGGCTGCTTTCGGGAGTGGCCGCAGGAAGCCAAGATGATCTGGCCGAACTATATCGCCGCACCCGAACGGCGGTGTACGGTCTGGCCCTGTCCTATCTCCGCAACGCCCACGACGCCCAGGACCTGACCCAGGACGTGTTCGTTCACATCTGGGACACGGCGGGACAGTACCGGCCCACAGGCTCGCCTGTTGGGTGGATCCTGGCGGTGTGCCGGAATCTGTGCCTGATGCACCTGCGGCGGGAGAGCCGTCAGGTGACCATGGAGGACCGGGAGTGGCACGCCATCCCCGACAACTGCCCGGGGCTGGACAGCCAGGAGCGGCTGCTTCTGCAGGACGCCCTGGCGGTGCTGGGAGAGGAGGAGCGGCGGATCGTCCTGCTGCACACGGCGGGCCTGAAGCACCGGGAAATCGGTCAGGCGCTGGGCCTGCCCCTGGCGACCGTCCTGTCAAAATATCACAGAGCATTGAAAAAGATGCGAGCTTACATGGAAGGAGATGACGCCCGATGACCAACGATCAGATGGAACGCAGGCTTTCCGCCGCGCTGGACAAGACCGCGCCGGACGACGTGGACGGCGTGCTCTCCCGCTGTACAGAGCGGAAAGGAACGGTAGTCCCTATGAAAAAGAAGAATAACCGAATGAAGAAATGGATGCAGGCGGTGGCGGCCTGCCTGGCGGTGCTGCTGCTGGGCGGCGGCGGTCTGCTGGTGCAGCAGGCCCACGCCGTGACCTCGGTGGTGTCCCTGGACGTGAATCCCAGCATCGAGCTGCGGGTGAACAGCCGGGAAAAGGTGGTATCCTGCCAGGCCCTGAACCAGGAGGCCCAGGCTGTGCTGGAGGATATGGACGGAGGCCGGGACCTGAAGGGCGTCAAGGCGGACGTGGCGGTGAACGCCATCGTGGGCAGCCTGGTGCGGTGCGGATATCTGGACAGTCTGTCCTCCGCCATCCTCATCTCCGTGGAGGATAAGGATCAGGCCCGGGCCCAGCGGCTGCAGCAGGAGCTGACCAATGTCGCGGGCGGCGCTTTGGGCAACTCCCAGGCCGCCGTGCTGAGCCAGACGGTGCAGCAGGACAAGGAGCTGGAAAAGCAGGCCAAGGCCAACAACATCTCCACCGGCAAGGCGGCCCTGATCCGCCAGGCCATGGCCCTGAACGGCAGCCTGACCTTCGAGGGGCTGGCCCAGCTGTCTGTGGAGGAGCTGCGGGACCTGATCGAGGCCGGTGCGCCGGGGATGCCCATCGGCATGCAGGCGGCTCTGGAGGCGGCGGCCCAGTATGCGGGCCTGACCACGGCGGACATCACCGACGCGGACGTGGACCCGGAGCTGGACGAGACACCCGCCCACTATGAGGTGGAGTTCCAGGTGCCCGGCAAGGGCGAGCTGGAATATCGGGTGGACGCCTACACCGGCCAGGTGCTCAGCGGCCCGGCCAACGTGAAGGTCTCCGCTCCCGTGAACCCCTCCGGTGACATTGGCATGGAGGCCGCCAAGAGCGCCGCGCTGAAGCACGCGGGCCTGTCCTCCGCCACGTTTACCAAGGCGGAGCGGGACTATGACGACGGCCGCTGGGAGTACGAGCTGGAGTTCCACACCGACACCGCCGCCTATGAGGTCACGGTGGACGCCATCAGCGGCTCTGTGCTGGATTACGAGAAGGAGAACCTCCGCAGCAGCAGTACCTCCGACATTGGCGCCCAGGCCGCCAAGAATGCCGCCTTGCGGCACGCGGGCCTGTCCGAAGGCCAGGTGCAGGAGCTTCAGGTGGAATGGGACAACGAGCATGGCCGCGCCGTGTACGAGGTGGAGTTCAAGTCCGGCGGAATGGAATATGAATACGTCATCGACGCTGCCACCGGAGCCGTGCTGGACCACGAGGTGGAGCGGGACGACTGAGCGCAGTAAAAAACGGGGGCGGACGAAAGTCCGCTCCCGGTTTTTGCCGTCTGGACAATGCGCCCCGGATGTATAGGGCGGAAGGTTTGACTTTTCATCCAATTTTGGTATAATATGTGCAGTAAGTTCTATTCAATCGAAAGGGAGAAAGGATATGGAACGGAAATTTGTACTGAGCTGCTGCTCCACGGTGGACCTGCCCTATGCGTACATGGCCCAGCGGGACATCCCGGTGCTGTTTTACCACTATGTGGTGGGTAACCAGGAGTATGTGGACGATATGGGCCGGGATCCGGCGGCTCTGCCCCGGTTTTACGGGTTCCTGAAGGCGGGCCAGCTTCCCCAGACGTCCCAGATCAACGTGGCCGATTATCTGGATTTCTTTGAGGAGCAGCTGCAAAAGGGCGACCTGCTGCACATCGCCTTCACCTCCGGCCAGTCCGGCTCGGTGCACAACGCCCAGGCCGCCGGAAAGCTGCTGCAGGAGAAGTATCCCGACAAGAAGATCGTGGTCATCGACTCCCTGTGCTCCTCCTCCGGCTACGGTCTGCTGGTGGACACGGCGGCGGATATGCGGGACGCCGGGGCCACCCTGGAGGAGACGGCCCAGTGGGTGCTGCGGAACCGCAACAAGGTGCACCACCAGTTCTTCTCCTCCGATATGACCCAGTTCCGGCGCACGGGCCGGGTGTCCGGTGCGGCGGCCATGGTGGCCACCATCATGAACATCTGCCCCATTATGCGGCTGGACGACAAGGGGGCCATCAAGGCCTACAGCAAGGTCCGGGGCAAGAAGAAGGCCGTGGAGGCCACGGTAAACGCCATGGAGGAGCACGCCCAGGGCGGCCGGGACTATGACCAGCGCTGCTTCGTGTGCCACTCCCAGTGCCCGGAGGACGCGCAGATGCTCATCGACGCTCTGGAGGAGCGGTTCCCCAGGCTCCGGGGCAAGATCCGCCTGTGCGACATCGGCACCATCATCGGGTCCCACAGCGGCCCCGGCACCGTGGCGGTGTTCTTCATGGGCGACGAGCGCCCGGCGATGGACTGATACATCATGCTCCCGATGCAGGCATCCGTGAAACGGGTGCCTGCATCTCAGCTTGTCAAAAAGGCCTCGCAGAGTTTGCCGTCCGCAGGCGGCAAATAAAATGGAATCATTTTTTGCCGGGGCGTGTACCTGGCAAAAAATACTTCTCAGTCTGCAAGTGTGGAATTTGTTCGCCCGTGGCGGACAAATTATGCGTGCGGCAGACTGCAAGCCTTTTGTTCAAAAAGGCAACGCCCTTTTTGAACAGTCTCAAACGGACGGGGCTTCGGCCCCGCCCGTTTTGCGCTTCACTCCCCCTTCCCTGCCGTTCGCTGCCGGAACCGGCGGGAGGCCGCGTCCCAGTCGATGATGGCCAGCGCCGCCTCCACATAGTCCTCCCGCCGGTTCTCATAGTCCGGGATAAACGCGTGCTCCCACAGGTCCACGTTGAACAGGGGCCACAGGGGCAGCGGCGTGTCCTGGTTGGCGGTGCAGGTGACCTGCAGCCCCCCGGAGCAGCACACCAGCCACACCCATCCGCTGCCGAACACGCTCATGGCGGCGTTTTTCAGGCTGCGGTGCAGCCCCTCCATGGAGCCGAAGCTATGCTCCACCTCCGCCAGCAGCTCCCCGGAGGGCTTGGTGGTCCGGGCCGGGGCCAGGGACGAAAAATACAGCCCGTGGTTATACACGCCCCCGCCATAGCGGCGCACTGCCTGGCCCAGGGTCCGGGGCAGCTGGCACCAGTGCAGCAGCAGCCGCTCCAGCGGCCAGTCCTGATATTGGGTCCAGGGCACCAACGCCCCATTGAGCCGGTCCACATAGGCGGCAAAGAACGCGTCGTGGTGCAGCCGCACCGACGAGCGCCCCAGGTTTGGCTCCAGAGCCGCCGGGGCATAGGGCAGCGGCGGCAGGATATAGGGATAAGTCATGGCAGGCAGTTCCTTTCCGAAAAAAATTCCTGCTTCCATGGTATGCCGCCGTTGACAAACCATGCCTTTTGGTGCAAACTGTAAACAGCCGCCCGGCGGCAAAGGAGGAAGAAACATGCGAAGAAAAGACAGAGAACGGGACCGGAGCTTTGCCTGGGAGGTGCTGAAAAAGGCCCCCTACGCCACCCTGTCCCTGACGGACGGCCAGGGCCGCCCCTACGCCGTGCCGGTGAACCAGGCCGTGGACGAGGAGTACCACGTGGTCTATTTCCACTGCGCCGGAGCCGGAGAAAAGTGGGAGCTTCTGAAGGACGGGGCAGAGGTGTGCCTGTCGGCGGTGTCCCACGCCACGGCGGTGCCCAACGCCTTCACCATGGCCTATGCCAGCGCCGTTCTGCGGGGCCGGGCGGAGGTGGTGACGGACCAGGGCGAGTGGACCCGGGCCCTGCTTCTGCTGTGCTCCGCCTTTGATCCCAAGGGCATGGGCCGCTTCACGGAGTCCGTGGAAAAATACGGCCCCGCCACAAAGGTGATCCGGATCACCCCCCGGGAGCTTACCGGCAAGGAAAACACCGCCGCCGAAGCGCCCCACCATCATCACGACTGAGGAAACGCTATGGCATGCTATATTTTCGGTGCAGGCAGCTTTTACGGCCTGGACCGCTGTCCCCGGGCCGACGACTTCATCATCGCCGCCGATGGCGGCTGGCTGGCCTGCCGCAAGACCGGCATCACTCCGGACCTGCTGCTGGGGGATTTCGACTCCCTCAGCACCCAGCCCGACTTCCCCAACATCCTCCGGGTGCCGGTGGAGAAGGACGACACCGACACCATGCTGGCGGTGAAAACCGGCCTGGCGCGCGGGGAAACGGAGTTTCACATCTACGGCGGCATGGGCGGCCGCCGGACGGACCACACCATCGCCAATTTCCAGGCCCTGCTGTACCTGGCCCGGCGGGGGGCTCAGGGCTGGCTGTATGGCCAGGGGGAGCGGTACACCGCCATATGCGGCGGCACCGTCACCTTCCCCCGCCCGGGACCGGGGCATTCTGTCCGTGTTCTGCCTGGGAGCCGACGCCAGGGACGTCAGCATCCAGGGAGGCCAGTATCCCCTGCACCACGCGGTGCTGACGGCGGAGTTCCCTCTGGGCGTCAGCAACCACTTTGTGGGCCGCCCCATCACCGTGTCGGTCCGGGACGGCAGCCTGCTCATAGGCCTGGTGGAGGACTGACCCGGGCGTTTTTTGCGTTCCCGGTTGCCAAAGCGGGCCATGCGTGGTAGAATAGACAGGAATGGAAAGGGGGCTTCTGCCATGCTTTTGGCCATTGATATCGGCAATTCCAACATCTCCGTGGGGCTGTTCGACCAGAAACGGGACCTGAAATTTCTGTCCTCCATCGACACCGACAGCCGGAAAACGGCGGATCAGATCAGCATCGACCTGATGAACATCTTCTCCCTGTATCAATACGACCTGCGCGACGTCAGCGGCGCCATTTTCTCCAGCGTGGTGCCGCCCATCAACTTCATGATGGCCAAGGCCCTGACCCGCCTGCTGGGAAAGCCCCCCATGATCGTGGGCCCCGGGGTCAAAACCGGGCTCAACATCCGCATGGAGATCCACAACCAGCTGGGGGCGGACCTGGTGGCAGGCGCCGTGGCCGCCCTGGACAAGTACCCCACCCCCATCATCATGATCGACATGGGCACCGCCACCACCATCTCCTATATCTCCAGCAGGCGCAGCTATGAGGGCGGCCTGATGTTCCCCGGGGTGCGGCTGAGCCTGGACGCCCTGTCGGACCACACCGCCCAGCTGCCGGACATCTCCCTGCAGCACCCCAAGAGCCTCATCGGCAAAAACACCGAGGACTGCATGCGCTCCGGCATTGTCTACGGCACCGCCGGGATGCTGGACGGCGTCATCGACCGCATCCGGGAGGTTCTGCCCCAGGGGGAGACCCCCACCATCGTGGCCACCGGCAGCAACGCCCCGGTGATCGTGCGCTACTGCCGCAACAAGGTGCTCTATGACAAGTATCTGCTGATGGAGGGCCTGTGGGACATCTATCAGAAGAATCACTGATAAAAAGAGCTTTGCTTTTTTGACAGTCACGGCAAAGGCCCCGGACTTTCGTCCGGGGCCTTTGCTTATGCAGTTGGCGTATGAGGAAGGCTGTCACAGCCGGTTGGGCAGGGCTGCGGCCCCTTCCTTATAGGTGGGTCAGCGGGCCTTGCGCTTCAGGGTCACAGCGGCGGGGATCATCACGCAGCTGAAGGAAGCGGCCAGCACCCAGACGATGATGTTGGAGGAGTCGCCGGTCTTGGGGGCGTCGGGCTTGCCGGGCTCCTCGGGCTTGCCGGGGTTCACGGGATCGGGATTCTCGGGCTGGGCAACGCCCTCGTAGGCCGTCTCAGTGAGGCTGCGGGAGAAGATGAAGTTGCTGATGAAGGTGTACTCGTCGGTCTGGTGGATCTTGTGGTTCAGGACGTTGGCAAACAGGGCCATGTCCAGGTCGCCGTTCTGATACTCGAAGCCCACCACGCCGTTGTTGTATTGGTTGAACTGAGCGGTCAGCTCGTCATCGGTCAGGCAGATGCAGCCCTGCAGCGGGGCCTTGCCGGCGTTCTGCACCAGAACGGTAGCGCCCTCGGGGATCTTGGTGAACCAGTTGGTGCCGTACTCGTACATCACGTCGTCACCCTCGTTGATATAGGTGGCGTTGACCAGGGTGTTGTTGGGATATACCACCCGGCCCAGGAAGTCGGTACCCTTGTCGCAGGAGGAGATCTCCACGCCCAGCTCCTGCATGAAGGCAGATCTGCCGGTGATGGCATCGTTGCTGTAGCCCATGTAAGGCGTACCGGCCTTCACGGCGGCCAGGGCATCGTCGCTGAGGGCGCGGGAGCCCACGATGACGTTGGCCTTGGTCAGGTCATCGGTCATGGTGAAGCCCATGGCGGTCAGAGCCAGCCAGTCGAAGCGGTAGTTATAGGAGCCGGAGCGCAGGGTGGTCTCCACATAGCCAGAGGTGTTGTCGGCGGGCTTGCCGGGCAGGTACACCTGGGGATTGAGGATACGCCTTTATTGCTTTCTTATTTCTCCCTACCGTATCCACAAAATATCCTCTTGCCCAAAAATGCCGATTCCCATATTTGTATTTCAGGTTGGCATGCCGGTCAAATATCATCAGGCTGCTTTTTCCTTTTAAGTACCCCATGATTTGCGACACACTGTACTTCGGCGGGATGCTTATTAGCATATGGATGTGGTCTGGGCACGCTTGTGCTTCTATTATTTCTACGCCCTTTTGCTGGCACAATTTGCGCAGTATTACTCCTATGTCCTCTTTTATCTTTCCGTAAATTTCCATCCGCCGATACTTAGGTGCAAACACCACATGGTATTGACAACGCCAGCTTGTATGTTCTAAACTACTCACATCTACTTCTTTCATGAATTAGTCTCCTTGTTTTTGTAAGTCTTGGTCGGCAAACCTTTGCCTTACTTTAACTCGGAGACTTTTTCTTGTCTACTCTTCCCCTCTCCATAGGATTTCTTTTGCCCCCGGCAGAGCCGGGGGTTGACTTTGTGAACCAACACGGCTGTACAGCTTTGTCAATCTGTACAGGCATATGCGGCGCGGTAGAAAAAACTTTGTGTATTTTTGTGCAATGTGCTGTTATGTTTTCTTCTCATGCATTCCGTTATTCATATTGTGAACTTTCAGACAGTCGACCATGCGTTCCACAGGCCGCCGCAGCTATTTGGACATCACTCAAAATTTGTATAAGAAAATATGGTTTTTCCCCCGAAAAACCGGGATACCCGGAGGAAATGCAGGCATTTCTTCGGATATCCCGGCACGCATGTTCTTTTCTATAATCGCAATACGCGTTTTACCGCCATCAAATTGGCCGGTTCTGTTATCCCACCGCCTCCAGCATATGCTCCAGCAGGATGCCGTAGCCCTGGGAGGGGTCGTTCACCAGCACATGGGTCACAGCCCCCACAAAGCGCCCGTTCTGGATGATGGGGCTGCCGCTCATCCCCTGGACGATGCCGCCGGTGGTCTCCAGCAGCTGGGGGTCCGTGACCTTCAGCAGCAGGTCCCGGCCGTCCCGGTTCATGGGGCACAGCCGCACGATCTCCACCTGATAGGCCCGGGTATCATCCCCGGAGACGGTGGAGAGGATGGTGGCGGGGCCGGTGGTCACCTGGCTGCGCTGGGCCACCGGCAGGGCCGTGCCGGAGACGAAGTCCCCCTCCGCCACGGTGCCGAAAATGCCGCCGGTGGTGTTGGCGGACACGGTGCCCACGTCGTGCTGGGCCGTGAAGTCCCCCTTCAGCTGGCCCGGCTCACCCTTTTCACCCTTTTTCACGGCCTTCACGGAGGTCTCCATAATGGAGCCGCTGGACAGCGGCATCAGCTGGGCCGTGTCCGTGTCGGTGATGCCGTGGCCCAGAGCGCCGTAGGCCCCGGTGTCCGGGTCATAGAAGGTCAGGGTCCCCACGCCGGCCATGCTGTCCCGGGTCCAGGCGCCCAGCCGCCAGGAGCCGTCCTCCCCCTGCACCGGCACGGCGGTGACGTCCAGAGTCTTGCCCTCACGCCGCAGGCCGATGGCGGCGGGCTGTCCCCCGGTGGCCTGCAGCAGGGCCTGCAGGTCCTCCGTGGAGGTGACCTTTTCGCCGTTGCAGCTGACGATCAGGTCCCCCTCCCGGATGCCGCAGTCCCGGGCCGGGCAGGGGTCCGTTTCCGAGGTGGACACCACCAGCACGCCGTCGGCAAAGAGCTTGATGCCCACCGCCTTCCCCACGGGGATCAAGGTGCGCTGATCGGCCCATACCGCCTGGCAGCACAGGACCCCGGTGAGCAGCACGGCCAGCAGCCATGCGGCCGGTCTGCGTATGCGTCGCGTTTTTTGCGTTTCATACATGCGATCACCCCTGTTTTTGAATTTTGTCGCCGGCGACAGAGTTACTTTGCGCCGCCGGACGTCGTTTCATGTCCGCTAAATAAAGGATGCTTTTCCGCCGGACGCGAAAAAAGCGCCGCAGACGGCTGTCTGCGGCGCAAAGGCGGAAGAAATTTCCAATTTTTACCGGGTCTCGTAGCGCTTGGGGTCCTTGGGCAGGCACAGCTCCAGGATCAGGCCCACCACGAACACACCGGCCACCATGTTCCCGGCGAAAATTTCGCCGAACACCGGGGGCAGGTTGTCGAAGAAGCCCTCCACCTGGGTCACGCCCACGCCCAGGCACAGGGATGTGGCCGCGATCAGCACGTTGCGCTGGTCCAGGCCCGCATCCTGCATCATCCGGATGCCGGACATCATGATGGAGCCGAACATGATCACGGTGCAGCCGCCCAGCACGCAGTCCGGCAGGGTGGTGAAGAAAGCGCCGATGGGCGGGAACAGACCGCCCAGGATCATGGCCAGGGCGCCGAACATGATGGTGAAGCGGTTCACCACGTGGGTCATGGAGATCAGGCCCACGTTCTGGCTGAAGGAGGTGATGGGGGAGCAGCCGAACACGCCGCCGGAAAGGGCGGAGGCGAAGCCGTCCACGCACAGGGAGCCGGAGATCTCCTTATCCGTGATATCCCGGCCCAGGCCGCCGGTGCAGGTGGCGGTGGTGTCGCCGATGGTTTCCACGGCGGAGACGATGAACACCAGGCAGAAGGACAGGATGGTGCCCATCTGGAACTTGGGAGTGTAGGCGAACAGCTGGGGTACGGCCACCACGCCCAGCTCCCGGATGGTCTGGGTCATGCCGGCAAAGTCCACCATGCCGAAGCACACGGCCACCACATAGCCCACGGTCATGCCCAGCAGGACATACAGCTGCTTGGCCACGCCCTTGAGGGTGGTATGGAAAATCAGCGCCGCCGCCAGGGTGATGGCCGCCACCAGCAGGTTCTGCCAGGAGCCCAGGGGATACTTGGCGGAGGAGCCGAAGGAGGATACGCCCACGTTGAGGATGCTCAGGCCGATGGACACCACCACGCACGCGGACAGGATGGGAGAGATGATTTTGCGCCAATACTTGGCCGTCAGGCCCAGAATGCCTTCAAAGACACCGCCCACAATGATGGCCCCCACCATAACGCCGTAATCCTGGGAGGCGGCGGTCATGCAGGCGGCCAGGAACGTGAAGCTCAGGCCCATGACAACGGGCAGGCCGGAGCCGATCTTCCACACGGGATAAAGCTGAAGCATGGTGCCGATACCGGCGATGAGCATGCAGTTCTGCAGCAGCCGGGCGGTTTCGATAACGCTGAAGGGCTGGCCGTTGTACACCGCCACCGAGGCGATGATGATCAGCGGCGCGATGTTGGCCACAAACATGGCCAGCACGTGCTGGAGGCCGAAGGGGATTGCCTTTGCCACCGGCACGCGCCCTTCCAGTTGATAGACATTCTCAATGCGGGGTTCCTGACGATCTTTTTCCATGGCCTTTCTTTCTCCCTTTTGTAAATTTGCCAAAACCGCAGGTGCGGCGGCCGCCTATAGATATGAAAAGGGTCCGAAAAGCTATCTATAGCGGCCTTACGTTTGGCGCTTGTGTATAAAATACCATATTTACGGATTCTTTACAAGTAAAATATGAAAAAATTTACAATTTTTGCCGAAGCCTTTCCGCCAACGCGCCGCTTCGGAGCAAATTACACTTTGAAACGTTACCGGTATCGTTACCGATGATGCGGTATAAAGGCCCTGGCCATCCCGGTGGATGGCCAGGGCCGTATATTTTACAGTCTGACCTCGCAGCCGGGGGCGAAGAAGTACAGCACCATTTCCGCCACCGGCGTTTCCAGCACCCAACTCAGGGCCTGGCTGTACGCCGTCAGCTGGGGGCGGTACAGCTCCGCCCGGGCGGGAGCCTCCTCCGGCCGGATGCGGTCGGTTTTGAAGTCCACGATGACCAGGCCCTGCTCCGTCCGGAAGGCGCAGTCCACCACGCCCTGGAGCATCAGCTCATCCTCCGGCTCCGCCGCCGGGTCATACAGCGCCGCCGGCAGCAGCAGGGAAAAGCGGTACTCCCGGTACACCTGCTCCGCCCGGCGGATGCGCTGGGCCAGAGGCGAGGCCAGGAACCGCCGCACCTGCTCCAGGTCCAGGGACGCCGCCTGCTCCGGGGTCAGCAGATGCCGCGCCGTCAGGGACGCCGCCTGCTCCTCCGGGTCCGGGCCGTTCAGGTCCAGGTACTGCATCAGCAGGTGCATGGCCGTGCCCCGCTGAGCGGCGGACAGGGGCCGCTCCCCCAGTAGGAACCGGGGGGGTGTCCACCTGCACCTGCCGCACCCGCCGGACCGTGCCCTGGGCGATCTCCTCGTCCAGCTCCCGGCCTTTCAGCTGGGTGGCCGTGACCTTGGTGGGGATGCGGCAGGCCGCCTGATGGGGATAGTCCAGCTCCTGGACCTCCACGGCGCTCTCCGGCGGGGCCTCCTGCGGCGCGTCCTCCCGTTCCCGGGCCGCCGCGGCCGTGGGATTTTCCCACACCTGCACCTGCCAGCCGCCGCCCAGGCCCACCCGGGTCTGGGGCTCCGCCTCCGCCCATCGGCGCAGAGGCTCCCCCTCCGGGGCGCACAGCAGCGGCAGCAGCAGCCAGTCTCCAGGGCATTTGGCCCCGGCCACCGCCTCCGGCGGCGTGGGCATATCCGCCAGCACCGAAAGGTCCGCCAGCCGCTTGCGGCCATGGGCCATGCACTGCACGCAGATGAGCTTCTCCTTGGCCCGGGTCAGGGCCACATACAGGATCCGCATTTCCTCGGACTTGCTCTCCCGGGTCAGGGCCGCCGCCACGGCGGTTTTGGTGACGGTGTCGTACCGGATGCGCTTTTCCCGGTCCACACGCTCGGTGCCCAGGCCCAGCCGGGGGTGCACCAGCACCGGACGGCGGAAGTCGTCGGCGTTGAAGGTCTTGTGCAGGTCCGTCAGGATCACCACCGGGAACTCCAGTCCCTTGGACCGGTGCACGCTCATGATCTGCACCCCGCTGCCGGCGGTCCGGGTGGTGATGGGGGGCTGCCGCCCCTCCTCCAGCAGGTCGTGGAGCTGGGTCACAAAGTCGAACAGGCCGCCCCGGCCAGCCGCCGCCTGCTGACCGGCGTAGGTATACAGGGCGATGAGGTTCTCCTTCCGGGCGGCTCCGCCCTCCATGGCCCCGAACACCGCCAGGGCGTGGCACTCCGTATAGAGCTTCCACAGCAGGCGGTCCGCCGTCATGTCCCGGGCCGCCAGCCGCAGCTCCTCCAGCAGCCGCCGGAAGTCCGCCGTGTCCGCGCCGTCGTCCAGGCACAGGGCGTCGTAATAGTCCCCCTCCGGCTGCAGCGCCCGGATCAGGGCCAGGCGGTCCGCCGAAAAGCCGAACAGCGGCGACCGCAGTACGGCGATCAGCGGCACATCCTGCCGGGGATTGTCGATGATCTGCAAAAACGACACCATCACCGCCGCCTCCGGGGTGCTGAAGAAAGCCTCGCTTTCCCCGCTGGTGCAGGGGATATTCTCCCGCCGCAGGGCCGCCGTATAGGCCGCCAGCCTGGCCCGGGGGGAGCGCATGAGAATGACGATGTCCTCCGGCTCCACCGGCCGGGGCCGGCCGTCCTCCCCCCTGCACCTGGAATTTCTCGTCCAGCAGCTGCCGGATGCGGCGGGCCGTGAACCGGGCCTCCATCTCCGTCCGGTCGAAGCTCTCCTCCTGGGTGTTCTCCACGCTGATGAAGTGCAGCTCCGGCTCCATGCCCGGCCGGGGCGGGTACGCCGCCTCCGCGCCGAAGTACAGCTGCTCGTCGTCGCCGTAGTCCATCTCCCCCATTTCCCGGGACATAACAGACCGGAACACGAAGTTGGTGCCGTCCAGCACCTCCCGGCGGGAGCGGAAATTCCGGCTCAGCAGCACCTTCCGGGGCTGGCCCTCCTCCGCTTCCGCCGCCGGGACATAGGACAGGTATTTTTCCAGAAAGATGGTGGGGTCCGCCAGCCGGAAGCGATAGATGCTCTGCTTCACGTCGCCCACGGCGAACAGCCGCCGCTCCCGGTCGGACAGCGCCCGGAAAATGCAGTTCTGCACCTGGTTGCTGTCCTGATATTCGTCCACCATCACCTCCCGGTAGCGGGAGGCCACCTGCCGGGCCAGGTCCGTGGGCTGGCCCTGGCTGTCCGTCAGCAGGTCGATGGCATAGTGCTCCTGGTCGGAAAAGTCCATCACGTTCCGCCGGACCTTCTCCGCCTGATAGCGCAGGGTGAACCGGGCCGTCAGGCTCAGCAGGGCCAGCATGGCCGGGGCCATCTGGCGCAGGTCCTCCAGCAGCTCCGCCTCCGGCACGGAAAAGGTGGCCTGGATGTCCTTCAATGCCTTTTTGCACTGCTCCAGCACCGCCTTGGACCGGTCCCGGCAGGCGGCGTTTTCATCGCCCCGGACGGCTCCCATCCGGCGGAATACGGGGACCGCCTGTCCCAGGCTGTCCCAGCCCTGTTCCGCCTTGTCCCGCAGGTGTTCCAGGGCCTGGGCTGCCTCCAGGAACCGGTCGCCGTAGGCTTTGTACACGGCGGGGTAGTCCGCCATGTCCTCCACGGCCTGCTTCAGCCGCCGGGACCAGAAGTCCGCCTTCCGCAGGGCGTCCTCCATGAGATACCGGCCGCAGCCGGTGTCCGGCAGGTGCCCCGGCGTTCTGGCCCAGTCCCGCTTCAGCTCCTCCAGCCACCGCAGGGGGTGGGGGTGGCTCTGGGTCTTCTGGTGCAGGTCCAGCACCAGGGCCTCCAGGGCCCGGTCGTCCCGGCCGGCTCCCAGGGTCTCCGCCAGCAGGCGGGCGTTTTCGTCCTCCACAATGCCGGCGTAAAAATCCTCCAGCACCCGGCCCAGCACCCGCTGGCGCAGCAGGGCGGCCTCCTGCTCGTCCAGCACCCGGAAATCCGGGGTCAGGCTGTGCTCCTCCACCGGCGGCAGCAGGTGGACGTTCTCCCGCAGAAGCCCGGCGCAGAAGGCGTCCACCGTTTTGATGTCCGCCTGATACACCCGCAGCATCTGCCGCCGCAGGTGGCCGTCCCCGGGGCGCTCCGCCACCCGGCGGGTCAGCTCCTGGGCGATCTTGCCCCGCAGTTCCGCCGCGGCGGCCTTGGTATAGGTGATGATCAGGAAGTCGTCCACCTGACAGCCCTCCTGCTCCATATAGGAAAACAGGCGCTCCACCAGGACCTTGGTTTTGCCGGAGCCTGCGGCGGCGGACACCAGCAGGCTTCCGCCCCGGTTATATACGGCCGTTTCCTGCTGCGGCGTCAGCGGCATGGCGATCCCTCCTCTCGGCTTTCTTCCTCCACAAATTTCCAGAATTCTCCCGGGTCCACGCTTCTGATGTACCGCACCCGGTCACCGCCCCGGCCCTCCTGGAACCCGCAGGCGGCGGCAAAGTCGCAGTGCTGGCAGGCCCGGTCCTGGGGGCCGTGGGCCACCGGGTCGGCGTCGATGCTGCCGGAGCCGATCTCCCGGGCGATCTGGTGCAGCAGGCGGTCCACATAGCGGCCCAGCTTGCCCAGCTGCTCCGCCGAGGCGACGCCGTCGGCGATGGAGCCGTCCTTTTTCACCTTGATGGGCAGGTAATGGGGCGATTCCAGGGCGCTGTGCTCCATGGCCCGCAGCACCTGGGGGTCGGAAAGCACCATGCCGCTGCGGCGCAGGGCGCTCTGCAGGGCCAGCTGCAGCTTCTCCGGCTGGATGCCCCGGTCCGCTTTCAGGATCACCTCCCGGGCCGGGTGGTACAGCACCCCCGCCGGGACGATGGGATAGCCGAAATAGCTGCGGCCCTCCTGCTCCAGGGTGAACAGGTACAGCAGCATCTGGATCCCCAGGCCGTACCGCAGGTCCGACAGGTCAAAGGACTTTTTCCCGGTTTTGTAGTCCACCACCCGCAGATACAGCCTGCCGTCGTGGAGCCAGCCGTCTACCCGGTCCACCTTGCCGCTGACGGACAGGCGCTGATCTCCCTCGGTGATGGTCACGGCAGGCAGCTGGCCGTCCTTTCCGCCGAAGCCCAGCTCAAAGGCCACCGGGGAAAAGTCCGACTGGGCCAGCTCCCCGGCCATGTCCTCCACAATGGCATAGGCCGCCGTCCGCAGCCGGGAAAAGAGATACCGGAACCGGGCGCTTTTCTCCTGATATCCGTCGATCTCCTCCCGGGCGTAGCGGTCCGTATATTCCCGGACCAGCTGCCGCAGCTCCGGCTGCTGCACCGCGGCCCAGCCGCCCCGGGTCTTGACCTCCCGGGCCACGTTTTCCAGCAGATAGTGGATAAACGTGCCGATCTCCGGGGCCTCGAACCCCGCCGGGCGGCGGTCCCTGGCCCGCAGGCCGTACTGCATGAAATACCCGAAATGGCACCGCTTTACCTGGTCCATCCGGGAGGCGGACATATGCAGGGAGCGGCCATACAGGGCCTCCACCGCCGGGCCGGACAGCCGTCCCCGGCCCAGGGCCCGTCCCCGGTCCATGGCGTCCAGCACCCGGTCATAGTCTCCCCGCCCGCGGAAATACTGCCGCAGGGCGGGGTCCTCTCCCGCCAGCTCCAGGGCCGTGGCAGGGAGTCTGCGGCGGTAGCTGCCGTCCTCCCGGGTCACATGCAGCCGGGGAAACAGCTTTTCCATCCGCTGCACCACAAAGGAGGGGCGCAGCTGGCTGCCGTTGACGTCCCCCACCGGCCAGCTGACGGTGAGCCGGTCCGTGGGCTGGGCCAGGCAGGCGTAAATATTCTGCAATTCGTTGTCCAGCGGGTCGAAGCTGGCGTCCGACAGCAAAATTTCCCGCTGCTGCAGGGCGGCCCGGTCCTCCGGGTCCAGCAGGCCGTGGCCGCTGGGGGGCATGGGCAGCACATGGTCGTTGGCTCCCAGCAGGAACAGGCACTTCACCCGGTGCCGGTCATTGCGGGTGATCTCGCTGACCTTCACCTGGTCCAGGGTGGCCGGGATGGTGCCCACGCTGTACTGGGTCAGCACCAGCCGCAGGAGCCGGGCGAACTCCTCGCCGGACAGCTCCGTATCCCCCAGGATTTCCGCAAACTGGTCCAGCACCCCGCAGAAGATCGCCCACAGCTGGACATATTCCTCCGCCAGCTGGGGCCGGTCCTCCTCCAGGAGCTTTTTCGCCGTGTCCTCCAGGGTCTGCGGCACCCCGGCCTCCTGCAAAAAAACATACAGGCACTCCGCCTTCTGCCGGGCCGCCCCGGCGGTGCGCATCCCCCGATACAGAGGCTCCAGCAGCAGGCGCACCCGCCGCCGGATGCCGTTGACTCGCTCCAGCCGGGCGGCGCTGCGCTCCGTCGGCTCCCGGCCGTATCCGTCGGGGCTTGCGGTCCAGTCCCCCTCCCGCAGCCACATGGCGCTGCCCCGGATGTCCCACAGGATGACGTAATTTTCCAGAATGTCGCACTCGTCCGGGGTGATGCCGCCCAGGCCGGTTTTCAGGCAGCGGAACACGTCCTCCCGGTCGAAGCCGCCGGTGACGGCGTCCAGTGCCCCCAGCAGCATGGTGATGGGGGGCTTTTCCAGCAGGTCGCTGCGGCGGCTGATATAGGCCGGGATGCCGTCCCGGCGGAACACGCTCTCCAGCAGCGGGCCGTAGACCTCCATATTCCGGGCGCACACGCCCATTTCCCGCCAGCGATAGCCCTCCGCCGCCAGCTGCCGCAGCTGCTGGGACACCCATTCCACCTCGGTAAAGGCCGTGGCCGCCTGGTACAGCTCCAGGCCCTCCGGTTCCCCGTCGTAGGGGACCTCCTGGCCGAAAAAGTGGGCTTCCAGGTGCCCCAGGGGGCCCTGCCCCCGGCTTTCGCACCACAGCACGTCCATCTCCTGCCCCGCCCGACGGGCCATGCGCTCCAGGCGCATCCGCTGGCGCAGGGCGTTCTGGAACAGCCGGTCGCTGCTCCGGTCTCCCAGCAGCGTCACCGTGACGCTTTCGGCCTGCCGCAGCACCAGCTCCAGAATGCTCTCCTCCTGGCGGTTGAAGTATGAAAAACCGTCCAGATACACGTCGCAGCCCCGGAGATAGCCGCTTCCCTCCAGGTGCTCCCGGAGCTTCTGGAGCCGGGAGCGGGCATCGAAATCGCCGCTGCGCAGCCGGGCGTCATAGGCGGCGTATATCAGGGCGATGTCCCGCAGCTTGCCGCCCATGGCCCCGTCCAGGTCCTCCACCTGCCGGTACAGGGCCTGGGGGCCGATCTCGTAGGCGTAGAACTCCTCCGTCAGGTCCGTCAGCTGCCGCAGGAACGACGCCCGCTGGCTGGGCCGTCCGAATACCCGCAGCTCCGGGGCCAGCTCCTGCAGCACCCGCCGCATGGTCAGCAGCTTTCCCCCGTTGTCCAGGGTAAACTCCGCCAGGCCGCCGGTTTCCGCCAGCACCCGGGACGACAGGCTCCGGAAGCTCAGCACCTCCGCGTCCCGGGACGCCGTGGGTCCCAGGGCCCGGCACAGGTCCACCTCCGCCTCGTGGGAGATATGCTCCGGCACCAGCAGCACCTGCCGCCGCAGACGGCGGTTCTTTTCCATAGCCTCCAGCACCCGCCGGGATTTCCCGGACCCGGCCCGGCCCACCCATATATGAAGCATCTGCCCGCCTCCTTTCCGACAGCAGGATACCACCTCCGCTGTCCCAAAAAACTCTCATCTGACAGTATAGCGCATTTTTCTTCCTCTGAAAAGGACAAAAAAACACCGGCTGCTGCGCAGCCGGTATTTTTTCGCTTACTGATTGTCGCCCAGCTCCCGGAGATACCGGCTCAGGGCGTCCTTCCACTCCGGCAGCGGCGTGAAGCCGTTTTCAGCCAGCTTGCTCTTGTCCAGGCGGCTGTTGAAGGGCCGGGCCGCCTTGGACGCGCCGTATTCCGCCGTGGTCACGGCGTCCACCTGCACCGGCAGCCCCGCCTGGCGGAAGATCTCGCAGGCAAAGTCGTACCAGGAGATATACCCGCCCTCGTTGGTGGCGTGGTAATACCCGTACTTGTCGGACTCGATCATGTCCACCAGCAGCCGCGCCAGGTCCAGGGTATAGGTGGGCGTGCCGATCTGGTCGCACACCACCCGCAGCTTGTCGTGGGTCTTGCCCAGCTGGAGCATGGTCTTGATGAAGTTCTTGCCGTTCAGGCCGAACACCCAGGCGATCCGCACGATGAAGTATTTCTCCAGCGCAGAGCTGACGGCCAGCTCGCCGCCCAGCTTCGTCTCGCCGTAGTAGTTCAGGGGCTGATAGTCCTTGCAGTCCGGCTGCCAGGGGGTCTCCCCCTGGCCGTTGAACACATAGTCCGTGGAAATGTACATCATCTTGCAGTCCTGGGCCTTGCACGCCGCCGCCAGATGAGCGGTGCCGTCCACGTTGATGGCCCGGACCTTGGGCTGCTTGTCGGCGTCCTCGGCCAGGTCCACCGCCGTCCAGGCGGCGCAGTGGATCACGGCGTCGGGCCGCACCTGGTCCATCACCTGCCGCACCTGCTGCGCATTGGTGATGTCCATGGCCACATAGGGCATCCCCGTCACGGCGGAGCCGTCGGCGATGCCGCTGTATACCGGGGCAATGTCGCTGCCCACGCCCTGATGGCCCCGGCGGGCCAGCTCGTTCATCACATCGTGGCCCAGCTGACCGCCCACGCCCGTTACCAATACCTTCATTGCTTGTAACCTCCTCGTTACAGATACTTGACCGCCTTGCAGATGGGCCGCTCTTTTCCCCAGCGCCCGGTCATGGCGGCTTTGACCTTCTCTTTGCACCAGACCAGTGCAGCCTCAATAAGCATCAGCACCGCGAACTCCGCCAGCATCATCAGGAAATACGGCGCCGTCGGCGTCTGTGCCAGGTAAAAACGCTTGCCCAGCATCACCAGCTCCGGCGCGATCTGCCAGGGCAGATGCGTGGCCATCAGGAACATGGAGTGCCTGCCGCACCAGATCAGGGGCCTCAAGGATATGCGGGCCTCCAGCCAGCGCAGCAGTTCCAGAACGGCCACGGAACCCAACACACCGTTGAGATAGAACACCGGAGCAAAGGCCCCCAGCTTAAAGGAGTTGAAATCCAGGTCCGGACTCAGCAGCGACAGGCCCAGATTCACCGCCAGCAGGACCGCCAGCACCGGCAGCCTTCCCAGCCGCTGCGGCTTCCCCCGCCGGTAAAGCAGATACCCGCACAGCATGAACCAAAAGCCGCTGACGCTCTTGGCCAGAACAATAAACAGGTTGCGAACCACCTGCACCCACAGGCGATCCGCCCCGGGAATATCCATTCCCTGATAGAAATAGCCGATGACGCACAGGATAGCCAGCGCCAGGACACACACCAGTATGCGCTTGGCGGCAGACCAGCCCTCCGGCCGCACCGCCGCAAACAGCAGCTCGGCGATCAGCAGCGTAGGCAGAAACCACAGGGTGGCAACACCCCGCAGCGTCACCGTCAGGATCACGTCCCCCTTCAGGGCCGCCAGTCTGCTGCCGCCGTGTATGGTGAGAAAAGCCAAGTGCGCCAGAATCGCCAGAGCCGAAAACACGCCATAGGGGATCACCAGGGAATACCAGCGTTTTTTCATCACCTGCGCACAGGAATCCCTCTGGCCCCGCTCCCCATAGCGGTATGCCTTCAGCAGGCCCACCACCACATAGAACACAGCGATCTTGAAGGAGGAAAACCATACGGAGCTGGTGCTCCACAGGTAGTCCATGTGGCCCCAGATGATGGCCAGCATGCCCAGGCCCTTTGCCGCGTCCACAAAGCCCAGGTGCGTCTGCCCCATCCGGACTTCTACTGTCTGCTGCTCCATGGCTCAGCGATTGCCGTACATTTTCTCGTAATAGTCCTGATACTCGCCGGAGATGATGGTCTCCCACCACTCCCGGTGATTCAGGTACCAGTCGATGGTCTTTTTGATGCCGTCGGCGAACTTGGTCTCCGGCAGCCAGCCCAGCTCGTTGTGGATCTTGGTGGGGTCGATGGCATAGCGCATATCGTGGCCCTTCCGGTCCGCCACATGGACGATGAGGCTCTCGGGCTTGCCCAGCTCCTTGCAGATCAGCTTCACGATGTCGATGTTGCGCATCTCGTTGTGGCCGCCCACGTTGTACACCTCGCCTACCCGGCCCTTGTGGATGATCAGGTCGATGGCCCGGCAGTGATCCTCCACATACAGCCAGTCGCGGACGTTCAGGCCCTCGCCGTACACCGGCAGGGGCTTGTCGTTCAGGGCGTTGGCGATCATCAGGGGGATCAGCTTCTCCGGGAAGTGATAGGGCCCGTAGTTATTGGAGCAGCGGCTGATGGACACCGGCAGGCCATAGGTCCGGTGATACGCCTGCACCAGCAGGTCGGCGGACGCCTTGGAGCTGGAGTAGGGGCTGGAGGTATGGATAGGCGTCTCCTCGGTGAAGAACAGGTCCGGCCGGTCCAGGGGCAGGTCGCCGTACACCTCGTCGGTGGACACCTGGTGATAGCGCTGGATGCCGTACTTGCGGCAGGCGTCCATCATGGTGGCGGTGCCGATGATGTTGGTCTGCAAAAACACACCGGGATCCTCGATGGAGCGGTCCACATGGCTCTCGGCGGCGAAGTTCACCACCATGTCCGGGTGCTCCTCCTCAAACAGCTTGTAAACGGCCTCCCGGTCGCAGATATCCGCCTTCACAAAGCGGAAGTTGGGGTTGTCCATCACGGGGGCCAGGGTGGACAGGTTCCCCGCGTAGGTCAGCTTGTCCAGGCACACGATGCGGTAGTCGGGGTGCTCCTTGAGCATATGGAACACAAAGTTGCTGCCGATAAAGCCGGCGCCGCCGGTAACGATAATGGTCATGGCTCATTCTCCCTTTCCGTAAACGAAGTTGCAGTCGCTGTCCGCCAGCAGGGGGGCGTTCTTGTCCTTGTCGGACAGAATGGGGTCCGTCACGCCCCAGTCCACGCCGATGGCGGGGTCGTCGAAGCGGATGGACCGGTCGCTGGGGTGGTCGTACAGGTTGTCCGCCTTATAGCAGAAGTCCACGTCGTCCGTCAGGGTCACGAACCCGTGGCCGAAGCCCCGGGGAATGTAGAACTGGCGCTTATTCTCGGCGCTGAGCTCCACGGATACCCACTGCAAATAGGTGGGTGAGCCCTTCCGCAGGTCCACCGCCACGTCCATCACGGCGCCCCGCACCACCCGGACGATCTTGGCCTGGGCCATGGGGTCCTGCTGGAAGTGGATGCCCCGCAGGGTCCCCTTCTTGGCGGTGAAGCTCTCGTTGTCCTGCATGCTGTTGAAGTGCAGGGCTTCATACTTGGGCAGGGACCAGGTCTCCATGAACCAGCCCCGGTGATCGCCGAACACGTCCGGCTCGATGATCTTTACCTCGGGAATTTTCGTATCCAGAATTTTCATACAGGCCACCTATCAATAACGAATTTTGCCCTCAGCCACGTGCATCAGATGCTGGCCGTAGGGGGACTTGCCATAGCGCTGGGCGGACTGGAGCAGGGTCTCCCGGTCGATCCAGCCCTCGTTGAAGGCGATCTCCTCCAGGGCCGCGATCTGGGAGCCCTGGCGGGTCTCGATGGTGCGCACAAAGTCCGCCGCATCCACCAGGGAGTCCATGGTGCCGGTGTCCAGCCAGGCATAGCCCCGCCCCAGCAGCTGCACGTTCAGGGTGCCGTCCTCCAGATAGAAGCGGTTCAGGTCGGTGATCTCCAGCTCGCCCCGGGCGCTGGGCTTCACCCGCTTGGCCATGTCCACCACCCGGTTGTCGTAGAAATACAGCCCCGTGATGCAGTAGTTGCTCTTGGGATGCTGGGGCTTCTCCTCCACGGAGATGACCTTTCCGGTTTCGTCGAACTCCACGATGCCGAAGCGCTCGGGGTCGTTGACGTAGTAGCCGAAAATACTGGCCCGGCCCTGCTGTGCGTCCGCCGCCGCCTGCTTCAGGCGGGTGCGGAAGCCGCTGCCGTAGAAAATGTTGTCTCCCAGCACCATGGCACAGCAGTCGTCGCCGATGAACTCCTCGCCCAGCAGGAACGCCTGGGCCAGGCCGTCGGGGGAGGGCTGCACCTTATAGCTCAGCCGGATGCCGAACTGGCTTCCGTCCCCCAGCAGACGCTCGAAATTGGGCAGATCCGTGGGGGTGGAGATGATGAGAATGTCCCGGATCCCCGCCATCATCAGGGTGGACAGGGGGTAATAGATCATGGGCTTGTCATACACCGGCAGCAGCTGCTTGCTGGTGACCATGGTCAGGGGGTACAGGCGCGTACCGGCTCCGCCGGCCAAAACGATACCTTTCATGAAATGGCTCCTTCCTTATGTTCCTCCGACGGCCCTTGTTCCTTGGGCCATACGGTGTAAAAATGCTGCCCGATCCGCTGTTCCGGCGGCGGGGGCGTCATGTAATCGCCATAGGTATGGCGCAGCACCCGGTCATATCCGGCGGGAATGGGGAACTCTGCATCCTCAAAGGGAACATACAGCGTTTTTTCCAGGTCCTCCCGCGGGTACACGATGTTCCAGTTGGTATCCCAAACGGTGCAGCCCACATAGCGGCACTTCTCATAGTCCTTCTGCCGGGCCCAGGCCTCGATGCGGTGGATGTAATGGGCGCTTCCGTGGAGCCGGGCCCAGGCAAAGCCCGCCAGCTTGGCGGGGGTGTGGAGCCAGCCCCGGCGGCTGGGGGTGAACTTTTCGGCGGCGCAGCAGTTGATGAATTTCACGTCCCGCATGGGCTGCTGCACCCAGGCCCTGGCCTCCTCCTCCGTGTCACCGCAGCCGTCCAGCGGATAAATGTCCACAAACAGGCCCAGGCCGTAATCCCGGATGCCCTGGTACTTCACCCGGTAGCGGGTGTCGCTGAACCGGGCGATGGGGTACACATACTGGGGGTTGTCGTCCACGGTCATCAGCTGCATGGGCTGAAGCTCCTGCCGGTGCCGGCGGCAGTATGCCACCAGCTTGTCATAGTCCGGCCGGGGCATGGCCACGTCCAGGTCGTCATCCCAGGGAATGAAGCCCTTGTGGCGGATGGCCCCGATGAGGGTACCATAGAACAGGAAGTATCGCAGTCCCTGCTCCCGGCAGATGCCGTCCAATTTCTTGAGAATGTTCAGAGCTCCCTCCTGCATTTGCCGAAGCGTCAGTTCCTCCACTTATCTCACTCCTATCCGTTATTTCGTAGCTTCTCTTATATTTTCGTCCCGGGACAGGGCGGGATGTCCCGCAAAACCCGGGGTTTTGTCCCGATTTCAGGCCGATTTCCGGCGGAACACCGCAAGGGTCCGGGCCACCTGGTCCCGGTGGCGGAGAGCCCACAGCGCGCACACGCCCAGAAGGGCCGCCAGCAGTCCCATCCGGATCCAGAACAGGTCCGTCAGGGCCACCGTCACCAGCGACACCACCGACACGATCCCCAGCCAGAGGAACTGCTGGAGGATATCATACACCATGCCCTTGTGGACCCACCAGGAAAATGCCACATGCAGCAGGTAATACAGCAGGTAGCAGGCCACGGTGGTGTAGGCCGCCGCCACATAGCCGAAGGCCGGAATGAACACGGCGTTGAGCAGGATGTTCATGCCCGCCGCCAGCATGGTGCCCAGGGCGATGAGCTTGGTTTTCTTATAGTAATACTCCACCGAGGAGGGCAGGGTATACAAAAACGCGTAGTACATGGACAGCACGATGGGCATGGTCACATAGCGGCTGTCGCTGTATTTGGAGCCGCCGGCAATGAGGATGACCTCCGGAGAGATCAGCGCCAGGGCCATGGCCCCGATGGACACAAACACCACATACGCCGAGGCCGCCCGGCGGATGGCCGGATACTCCTTGGCCTTCATCTTTTCAAAGAACCAGGGTGCCCAGGCGGTGTCCATGGAATTGGTGATCACCTGGAAGATCATGCCCACGTTATAGGCAAAGCTGTAAAGCCCGGCCTCGGTGCTGCCGATGATGGACTTGATCATGATGCGGTCAAACTGGTTCAGCAGCAGCTGGCTCAGGCCGTGGGGCACCGTGGGCAGGCTGATGGCCATGCCGTAGCGCCAGTATTCCCGGCTGATGCGGGGGCGGTCCTTCCGCCACAGGCGGATCACCACATAGATGCCCACCAGCACCGCGGGGATCAGGGTGCCCAGGATGCGGCCCAGGTATCCCTGGCCCCGGCAGAGGGTCAGGATCAGCAGCACGGAGCCGCCGATGCCGGCCACGGCATACACCAGGCTCAGTACCAGGTACTCCTTATACTTATAGTCCACCGAAAGGACGGAGTTGTAGAAGGTCAGCATGGCCATGCCGAAGCTCTCCAGCACGATCAGCGCCGGAAGATACGGCTGCTCCAGGCTCAGGGACCGGGCCAGCGGCGCGGCAAACACCAGACTCAATGCCAGCAGCAGCAGGGAATTGCCGATGACCAGCAGGGTCACGGAGGAGCAGTAGGAACCGGTGAGGTCCACATAATCCAGCTTCGCGTTGCGGACGCTGGTGTGGAGGGTGAAGCCCGCCAGCACCGTCATGATCATCACATAGGAGCTGAAGGTGCTGTAAATGCCGAAGTCCTCCACCGTCATCAGCCGGGCAAACAGGGGGATGGCCAGGAAGGACAGGCCCTTCACCAGCATATTGCCCACCGTGTAGCCAAGTCCGGCCTTCAGGGCTTTTTTTCCGCTTGATTCATTCGCCATGGGGAAAACATCTCCTGTTGCGTGGGATTCAAACGCTGCGCTCCTCAAGAGCTGTGGGCACCGACAGGGTGACGGCGTACCAGGCGATGCCCAGCACAGCGTTCATCCAGGGGTTGAACCAGGTGACGATCCAGAAGGTGCACAGGCCGCAGACCACGGCCGCCCCCTCCGGGCACTCCCGCAGCAGCTCCCGCCGCCGCAGGCACCAGACCACCACATAGCCAAAAGGCAGCATGTACAGCAGCAGGCCCACGACACCCGTCCGGGCCAGCATGTCCAGATAGAAATACTCGTCCACGCCCTTGTCGCGGTTGGCCGCCGACGCGCCCAGGCCGCAGCCGATGATGGGACTGCGCTGAATGTAGACATTCAGGCTGTCCTTGGTCTCCTGCCGCAGCTGGTCGGACTTCTCGGTGACCTCGATATAGGAGCGCTGGCTGTCCATCTCGCCGTCGTCGGGGGAATCGCCGGGGTCCTCGCCCCGAAGCTGGGACCGCAGCTGGGAGGCCCAGGAGGTGGGAACCTCCCTGCCGATGGTGCGGGACACGGCAAAGCTCAGATAGCTGCCCTCCAGGGCAAACTCCTGCACCGTGACCAGCACGCCGAAGCACACCACGGCAGCCAGCAGAAACGCCAGCGTCCGCTTGCGGCCCTCCGGGCACAGCACCAGCACCGCGATGATGCTGACCAGGGCCGTCAGCCCCAAAGCTCCGTACAGGGAGCGGGTATAGCTCAACAGCAGGGCGTTGAACAGCAGGGCCACCGCCAGCACATAGCGCCAGCGGAGCTTGGGGGCCCGGGCCTGACGGAACAGGGCCACCACACAGCCCACGATCATATAGGGGCTGCTTTTGAAGAACACACGGACCAGCCGCGCCGACACCACGTCCACGATGCCTACGGTGTGCTCGTTCAGCCACCGGCACAGAGGGGCAGGGTCGTCCATCAGCACCACGGCGGCGTTCACCGCCAGAATCATCGCGGCCTGGATCACCGCGCCGGCCAGGACCCAGCTCAAAAGCACCCGCAGGCGCTGCCGCGACCGGACCGTGGCCACCAGCACAGGCACCAGGAACAGCCACATGAAGCCCTTGATGTCCGTCAGCAGCACGTCCATGCGGTTTTCCGCCCGGACGCCCCGCCAGGCGCAGAAGGCCAGCCAGGCCACGAAGGCCAGGGTCAGCCAGACGGCGGGCTTTTTCAGGTATGCGCCCAGATGCCGGAAAAGCTTCGGCAGGGCCAGAACAGCGGCCAGGCCCCCCAGCAGAATGCGGACGCTGACAGGTCCAGCCTCCCAATAGCGGCCGCCGCCGGTGATGCTGCACTCCAGCAGGAACAGGCACAAGATTCCGAAGGAGAGCTGGCTGCACCGCTGGGTAAAGGTACCCCGCCGGAACTCCTCCGTTATGTTAAGGATTCGATTTTGCAAAAGATTCACCACCAAAGAATTTGTCCGATACGGCGGTTCAGGCCGTACTTCCACAGGCCCCGCCGCCGGTAAAGAGTCAGCCGGGCCAGTTTTCCCTTTTCGGGGGCGGCGGCATAGTCCGCCAGCAGGGCCTGCTGGTCCGGGGTCAGCTCCTGACGATAGCAGGAGAGGAAGGCCCCGGCCTGCCGGGCCGTATCCACCAGGGAACGGCGCACCGCGCCGCCCTTGAGCTTCTGCAGCACATAGCCCGCCGAGCGGGGATCCTTGGCCCCCACCACGTTGCCGCCGTGCTGGCGGTAGTCAATGGTGGCGCGGTCCAGGAACACGGCCCGGCCCATGGCGGCGGCGATCAGCGCCAGCCACCAGTCGTGCATCAGCATATCCCCCTCCCCCACCGGGCGGCAGGCAAGCCGGGCCAGGGAGCGGTTGATCATCATGGTGCAGCCGGTGACCACATTCTGCACCAGCAGCTGCTTCAGCGCCAGACGATGGCCGTCCAGGCCGGAATAGTGCTGGAAGGAGGGGTCCATCTCATGCAGCTGGCCGTCCACCACCCGCAGGTCCGTGTGGACCAGCACCGGCAGGGCCGGGTCCGTCTCCGCCTGCTCCATCAGCCGGAGGGTCAGGCGCACCTTGTCCGGGTGCCACACGTCGTCCTGGTCGCTGAACATGATGTAGTCGGCCTGGCCCCCGAACTGCTCCAGCAGGTGCATGAAGTGCTTCTGGGCGCTGCCGAACCGGCGGCCGGAACGATAATGCGTTATTTTATCCGGATATTTATCGGCGTATTCCTGCAAAATGGGGGCGGTATCCTCCCCGTCGTCCGACAGGATCAGCCTCCAACCCCCCACGTCCTGCGCCAGGATGGAGTCCACCATGGGCCGGATAAACCGGCCGCCCTTGTAGGCAGCCAGCAGGATCAATATCTGTTTTTCCACGGTCGTATCCTCACACAATGCCCTGCAGCAGGGCGGCATATCGGGCCTGCACCACCGGCAGGTCAAAGTTCTCGTCAAAGACCCGGCGGACGTTCTTACGCATGCGCAGGCAGTCCTCCACCGTCATGGCGGCCACCCGGACCGCCGTGTCCTCCCCCACGTTGAGGCCCACCTGTTCCCGGTCCACCAGCTCGGCGGTGTCGGCGGGAATGTTGTTGAGAATGGGCAGATCGTGGCGGAAATAGTCCACGGACTTCATGGTCAGGCCCACGCACACGTCGGGCTTCATCAGGTTGAAGCCGAAGTGGCAGCGGCTCATGACCTCGTGCTTCCGGCTCTCGTCAAACACCACGCCCAGCCAGTCCACCTCCGCCCCGGCGTCACGCAGGGCCTGGAGCAGCTGAGGGCATTTCTCGCCGTCGCCGATGACATGGACGGTGACGGGCTTCAACCGGGCCAATTGGGCCGTCAGGCCGGCGATGGCGTCGACGTTCACCACGTTATTGATGGCCCCCAGGTAGCACAGGTCCAGTCCGTCAGAGCGCAGATGGGCCTCCGGCGTCTGGTTCGGGTCGCGGCGGGAGGCCAGGTAGATGGCGTTTTCCTCCGGCAGACCCAGCTTGCGGCAGAACAGTCTGCACTCGGGGATCACCCGGTCCGCGGCGGAGAGGTTCTTATCCCGCAGACCGGCCCACACGGAAAAGGGCAGGGCCAGCAGGCGCTTCATGGAGCCGGAGGGGAAGGTCTCCGGCCACATGTCGAAAATCTCGAAGATCAGCCTGGTTTCCGGGTACCGGGCCTTGAAGCGGGCGGCATAATGGGCCAGGTAGTTGGGGGGCAACTGGGCCACCACCACATCCGGGGGGTCCTGCTCCAGCTCCTGGAACACCAGGCGGGCAAAGTCCCGATGGGACAAAATCCGGGACAGGGACAGGTTTTTCTGATAGGGCCGCACATGGATCTGGCGGCAGCCGGGGACCGTGCAGCGGAACACCTTTTTGGAGGTGTGGTCAAAGTCGCTGGTGTAGTACACCGTCTCGTAGCCCAGGGACCTGAGATAGCCGTCGATGACGTAGAGACGGTGGTTATAGTGGTCGGAGCAGCTGAGCAGCACGGCGCGCTTTGTGGTATGCATTACGGTTTTTCCTCCGTTTTCTTGTCCTCGAAGGCCTCGGTGCTCTCCTCCGGCGTCAGCAGCACCAGAGCCGTCCGCAGGATCAGCTTCAGGTCCAGCCAGACGCTGTACTGCTGGATATAGGCCAGGTCCATGATGAGCTTGTCCCGGGGCGAGGTGTTGTATTTGCCGTAAATCTGGGCAAGGCCGGTGAGCCCCGCCTTCGCCCGCAGGCGATAGCGGAACTCCGGCAAGTCGTCGGTATATTTTTCCACGTTTTCCAGCATCTCGGGCCGGGGGCCCACAATGCTCATGTCGCTTTTCAGGACGTTGATCAGCTGGGGCAGCTCGTCGATGCGGAATTTGCGGATGATGTGGCCCACCTTGGTGATGCGGTCGTCATCCTTCTTGGCGGAGACGTGGATGCTGCCGTCCTGGGCCCGCATGGAGCGGAATTTGTACACCTCGAACACCCGGCCGCCGTAGGTGGCGCGCTTCTGGCGGTAGAACACCGGGCCGCCGTCCTCCAGGCGGATGGCCAGGGCCGTTGCCAGCAGGATGGGGGAGGTCAGCACCAGGCCCACCACGGACACCAGGATATCCCCCAGGCGCTTGACGATGCGCTCCTCGAACCGCAGCTCCCGGACCGGGCAGTACATCATGGTCTTGTCGTCGAACATGACCCGCTCCCCGGCCATGGCCACCACGTCGGACATCTCCAGGCTGTAGTACAGGTCCTTGCGGGTCTGGTAGCAGTATTCCACCAGGTCGGTGCGCTCCCGGACGGAGAGCTCATACAGGAACACGGCGTCGGCGTGGTCCACGCAGGTCAGCAGGTCCGGCTGGTCCAGCCAGGCCACCTGCTGGATGTTGTACTGCTTTTTGTAGCGGCCCACTTTTTTGATCAGGTCCTCGATGCACTCGCCTCGGCGGGCCACCATCAGGCAGCGCTGGGGCTTGTTGACCTTGAAGTACAGGTCGTTGCCGCCGTAGGCCATGATGATCACCAGGGCCACCTGCAGCATATAGACCGCCAGCAGCAGCAGCGGGCACTCATACACAAAGCGTCCCCCGTGGATGACGGTGGTATTCATGATGCACAGCAGGAAGTGCGTCACCAGGTCCGTCAGCAGCAGCGTCAGGGCCATGGAGAACACGATGGGCTTGCTTTTACGCTTTCCGATGTCGAAGCCGCCGTAGACCTTGGTCATCAGGATGTAGACCACCACAAAGGCCACCGCCGTGACGCCCAGGGTGCGGCTGGGGCGCAGAAGGAAGAAATATTCCAGTCCGAACAGGCCGAAAAAGCAGGCGGCACACAGCAGAAAGGCCAGCAGCTTCATTAAAAAGGTAACAGACGATTTGAATCTTCTCAGCATAACAAAAATCCTTTTCCGGTTATCCTTTGACAAGTCCGTTCATTATAGCAGGTTCAGCACAAAAAATCAACCTTTTCCGCGCTATTTGAGCGGTCTGGTAATTTGTATTCGCTCATGATGCAGTATGCCCGGTTTTGATAGAGCTCTGATAGGCACACTTTTCATAGTTATCTATTATACAGATCCATCTCTGGGAATGGTGAAAAAACTTTGAACAAATTATGAAATCCGGCAAAAAAAATTACATAAACGCGCGAAAAAAGCGGACATCCGAAGATGTCCGCTTGTGTTGGCGCTACCTATTTTCCCGGGCCGTCTCCAGCCAAGTATCGTGGGCAGAAGCGAGCTTAACTTCCGTGTTCGGGATGGGAACGGGTGGACCCTCGCCCTAATAAGCACCAACTATATTGGGGGCTGCACCCTCAAAACCGAACAACGTAACTGCGACTGTGAGTAAGGCTTGGATTGCCTGCATAATCGTAGGTCAAGCCCTCGGGCTATTAGTACCGGTCAGCTCCATACATTACTGCACTTCCACCTCCGGCCTATCAACCAGATCGTCTTTCTGGGCCCTTACTCCATAAAGGATGAGAGATCTCATCTTAGGGGAGTTTCACGCTTAGATGCTTTCAGCGTTTATCTCGTCCGTACATAGCTACCCAGCTATGCCCTTGGCAGGACAACTGGTGCACCAGAGGTACGTCCATCCCGGTCCTCTCGTACTAAGGACAGCTCCCTTCAAATCTCTTACGCCCGCAACAGATAGGGACCGAACTGTCTCACGACGTTCTGAACCCAGCTCGCGTGCCGCTTTAATTGGCGAACAGCCAAACCCTTGGGACCGAATACAGCCCCAGGATGCGACGAGCCGACATCGAGGTGCCAAACCTCCCCGTCGCTGTGGACGCTTGGGGGAGATCAGCCTGTTATCCCCAGGGTAGCTTTTATCCGTTGAGCGATGGCATTTCCACTCACATACCACCGGATCACTAACTCCAACTTTCGTTACTGCTCGACCCGTCGGTCTCGCAGTTAGGCTCGTTTATGCGTTTACACTCAATGCACGATTTCCGTCCGTGCTGAACGAACCTTTGAGCGCCTCCGTTACTCTTTTGGAGGCGACCGCCCCAGTCAAACTGCCCGTCTAACAGTGTCCCCCGACCGGATTCACGGCCGCAGGTTAGGAAACCAGCAATACAAGAGTGGTATCCCACCGGTGACTCCACATAGCCTGACGACTATGCTTCTCAGTCTCCCACCTATCCTGTACATGCATTACCGATTCCCAGTATTAAACTGCAGTAAAGCTCCATGGGGTCTTTCCGTCTAGTTGCGGGTAACTGGCATCTTCACCAGTACTACAATTTCGCCGGGCGGGCTGTCGAGACAGTGCCCAAATCATTACGCCATTCGTGCGGGTCAGAACTTACCTGACAAGGAATTTCGCTACCTTAGGACCGTTATAGTTACGGCCGCCGTTTACCGGGGCTTCAATTCAAACCTTCGATTGCTCTAAGCTCTCCTCTTAACCTTCCGGCACCGGGCAGGCGTCAGCTCATATACGTCATCTTTCGATTTAGCATAAACCTGTGTTTTTGGTAAACAGTTGCTTGGGCCTATTCACTGCGGCCCCTTTCGGGGCTCCCCTTCTTCCGAAGTTACGGGGTCAATTTGCCGAGTTCCTTAACAACCCTTCTCCCGTTGGCCTTAGGATTCTCTCCTCATCTACCTGTGTCGGTTTGCGGTACGGGCGCCTTAGTATTCATCAGAGCTTTTCTCGCCTTTCAGCATCGCGGACTTCCCTACTAAATTCAGTCCCTTTCGCCCAGCTCAACCAACGGCTGGGTTCCGCTATCTGCAAGTGTCCTCTGACTTAAGGTTCGGCGGCTACGGAATTTTTACCGTATGTGCATCGACTACGCCTTGCGGCCTCGCCTTAGCTCCCGGCTTACCTTGGGCGGACGAACCTTCCCCAAGAAACCTTAGATTTTCGGCCATTATGATTCCCACATAATTCTCGCTACTCATTCCGGCATTCTCACTCCTGTACAGTCCACCGCTGCTTCCGCTGCGACTTCACCCCGTACACGACGCTCCCCTACCACGTCCTTAGACATCCTAAGCTTCGGTTGTATGCTTAGCCCCGTTATATTTTCCGCGCAGAGTCACTCGACCAGTGATCTATTACGCACTCTTTTAATGAGTGGCTGCTTCTAAGCCAACATCCTGGTTGTTTTCGCAACTCCACATCGTTTTCCACTTAGCATACATTTGGGACCTTAGCTGTAGGTCTGGGCTGTTTCCCTTTTGACAATGAAACTTATCTCACACTGTCTGACTGCTATCCATCAATTAGCCGGCATTCTGAGTTTGATAGGGTTCAGTAAGCTTATCGCCCCCTAGCCCATTCAGTGCTTTACCTCCGGTAATCTAAGATAACGCTAGCCCTAAAGCTATTTCGGGGAGAACCAGCTATCTCCGAGTTCGATTGGAATTTCTCCGCTAACCACAAGTCATCGCCGGTCATTGCAACGAACGTGCGTTCGGCCCTCCATGAGATTTTACTCTCACTTCAGCCTGCTCATGGTTAGGTCACCCGGTTTCGGGTCTATGGCAACGAACTTTTTACGCCCTATTCAGACTCGCTCTCGCTTCGCCTCCGGTACTGAATACCTTAAGCTTGCTCGTTACTATAACTCGCCGGACCGTTCTACAAAAAGTACCTCATCACACTTTAACGTGCTTTGAGTGCTTGTAAGCACAAGGTTTCAGGTTCTCTTTCACTCCCCTCCCGGGGTCCTTTTCACCTTTCCCTCACGGTACTGCTCCTCTATCGGTCATCAGGTAGTATTTAGGCTTGGATGGTGGTCCACCCGTTTTCCCACGGGGTTTCACGTGTCCCGCGGTACTCTGGATACTCGCTGTCAGTTTCGCCTTTCAAATACGGGGCTCTCACCCTCTGTGGCCGGCCTTCCCATGCCGTTCTTCTAAGTTCCTCTGATCGTGATGCAAGTCCTAACCCCGGAGAATAAATCCTCCGGTTTGGCCTCCTCCGCGTTCGCTCGCCACTACTTGCGGAATCTCGGTTGATGTCTTTTCCTCGCCCTACTTAGATGTTTCAGTTCAGGCGGTTCCCCACGTACACCTATTTGATTCAATGCACGATACTGGAGTATTGCTCCAGTGGGTTTCCCCATTCGGAAATCTCCGGATCATAGGATATTTGCTCCTCCCCCCGAAGCTTATCGCAGCTTGTCACGTCCTTCGTCGGCTCCTGATGCCAAGGCATTCCCCTTGCGCTCTTTATAGCTTGACCTAATAGAGATATTTTGGTTCTCTATAGTTGAATTATGCAGGCAATCAACAGGTTATCTTCGCAAAATTGTAATTGTTACCCTCTTCTTTTTTTCAACAGAAGTGTTCCACAATTAAAAATTCACAACTTTTCTTTCAAGTCTCCTTGAAAGACCTCTCTGTTGCCTTGCTTCTTCATCACATGTTACGTTGTTCAGTTTTCAAGGTGCAGCTTCCAGCTTCTTTTGAAGCCAGATCTCAAAATCCAATTCCTTGGGTTTTGAGATCCAACGCCAAATTGGAATCTTGGTGGGCCCGAGTGGGCTCGAACCACCGACCTTACGATTATCAGTCGTACGCTCTAGCCAGCTGAGCTACGGGCCCGTTCAATACGGGTTGTATTCTGTTGGTGGAGATAGTCGGGATCGAACCGGCGACCTCCTGCTTGCAAGGCAGGCGCTCTCCCAGCTGAGCTATATCCCCGTCTATCTTCTCCGCTTCCGCAGAGCCTGTATCCTCTAAATTAAACAATGAACTACTGAAATCCCAAACGTCTGACCAGGATGTTACAAGCAAGCTCTTGGCTTACTTGAGGTCTCCTTAGAAAGGAGGTGATCCAGCCGCTCGTTCTCGAACGGCTACCTTGTTACGACTTCACCCCAATTATCGAACCCACCTTCGGCCGCGCCCTCCTTACGGTTAGGCTACGGACTTCGGGTGTTCCCGACTCTCATGGTGTGACGGGCGGTGTGTACAAGGCCCGGGAACGTATTCACCGCGGCATGCTGATCCGCGATTACTAGCGATTCCGACTTCATGTGGGCGGGTTGCAGCCCACAATCTGAACTGAGACGGCTTTTAGGGGTTCGCTCCACCTTACGGTTTTGCATCCCTCTGTTGACCGCCATTGTATTACGTGTGTAGCCCAGGACATAAGGGGCATGATGATTTGACGTCGTCCCCACCTTCCTCCGTTTTGTCAACGGCAGTCTCGCTAGAGTGCTCTTGCGTAGCAACTAACAATAGGGGTTGCGCTCGTTGCGGGACTTAACCCAACATCTCACGACACGAGCTGACGACAACCATGCACCACCTGTCTCTACTTTCCCCGAAGGGCACCTGATGTATCTCTACTTCGTTAGTAGGATGTCAAGCCCTGGTAAGGTTCTTCGCGTTGCTTCGAATTAAACCACATAATCCACCGCTTGTGCGGGCCCCCGTCAATTCCTTTGAGTTTCAACCTTGCGATCGTACTCCCCAGGTGGAATACTTATTGTGTTAACTGCGGCACGCAGGGGGTCAGTCCCCGCACACCTAGTATTCATCGTTTACAGCGTGGACTACCAGGGTATCTAATCCTGTTTGCTCCCCACGCTTTCGCGCCTCACCGTCAGTTGTCGTCCAGCAATCCGCCTTCGCCACTGGTGTTCCTCCTAATATCTACGCATTTCACCGCTACACTAGGAATTCCGATTGCCTCTCCGATACTCAAGAAAAGTAGTTTCAAATGCAGTTCACGAGTTAAGCCCGTGGATTTCACATCTGACTTGCCCTCCCGGCTACCCGCCCTTTACACCCAGTATCCGGACAACGCTTGCCACCTACGTATTACCGCGGCTGCTGGCACGTAGTTAGCCGTGGCTTATTCGTCAGGTACCGTCTTCTACTCGTCCCTGACAAAAGAAGTTTACAACCCGAAAGCCTTCTTCCTTCACGCGGCGTTGCTGGGTCAGGCTTGCGCCCATTGCCCAATATTCCCCACTGCTGCCTCCCGTAGGAGTCTGGGCCGTATCTCAGTCCCAATGTGGCCGGTCAACCTCTCAGTCCGGCTACTGATCGTCGCCTTGGTGGGCCGTTACCTCACCAACTAGCTAATCAGACGCGAGGCCATCTTTCAGCGATAAATCTTTGACATAAGTGCCATGCGACACCTATGTGTCATGCGGTATTAGCAGTCGTTTCCAACTGTTGTCCCCCTCTGAAAGGCAGGTTCCTCACGCGTTACTCACCCGTCCGCCACTGTCCTCACCTTCCGTTGTCCGAAAACTCCTTCCAGTGATTCTCGTTCGACTTGCATGTGTTAAGCACGCCGCCAGCGTTCGTCCTGAGCCAGGATCAAACTCTCTATAAATCGTATCAACACAGCGTCTCCGCTGAGCTAATCATTTTACAGAGCTATTTCCATAGCTTCATAAACTCTGCTCAAACACCGGGTAATTGACTAAACCCCAGCGTCCGAGCTTTTCAGTTGCACATCTTCATGTGCTCCCGTCTGGTGCTTTGTTCGTTCATTGTTTAATTTACAAGATACACGCTCCACACTCGCGGAACAGTTGGTATTTTACCACAAGCAGTTTCGTTTGTCAAGAAGTTTTTTCGACATTCTTCACATTTTTTGAAACCGTTTGTCGTTCACCGTCTTTGCAGACGACTTATTCAGGATACCACATCGAGCTCGCTTTGTCAAGAACTTTTTTCGGGAAGTCTTGATTTTTTTCAGCTCTCCGTGTCTCCGCCGCGGCTCTCGCCGACAGTTTTGTTAGAATACCACCCCATTCCCCATTTGTCAACACCTTTTTTCCGCATTTTTCAACTTTTTTATCCCTGCCAGAAGGTGGGGTTATGAATCCGCTATTGCATCCTTGCCGCAGTTATGATATACTCCCTATTACCATATAATAACAGGAGCAACGACATGAAATACCCCTATCTGCTGCTGGACGCAGACAACACATTGTTTGATTTTGACGCGGGAAACCGGCACGCTTTTCATGAGGTGTGCGCCCGATATGACATCCCGGACACGGAGGAGAGCTTTCAGTGCTATAAGCGGTGCAACAACGCCATGTGGGCGGCCTTTGACCGGGGCGAGTGCACCAAGGACTTTCTGGTGGTGGAGCGGTTCCGGCGTTTTCTGAAGGAAATGGGCCTGGATCAGAATGCGGCCCGGTGCAACGAACTGCACCTGCAGGTGCTGGGACAGAACACCCTGCTGCTGCCCCACGCTCTGGAGGTCTGCCGGGGCCTGTCCCGGGAGCACCGGCTGTACATCGTCACCAACGCCGTGGCGGCGGTGCAGCGGTCCCGGCTGGCGGGCAGCGCCATCGCGCCCTATATCACCGGGGCCTTTATTTCGGAGGAGGCCGGGGCCAGCAAGCCCAGTGCCGCATACTTCGACTACGTTTTCTCCCGCATTGATGGCATCACCCGGGAGAACTGCCTGCTGGTGGGGGACTCCCTGTCCAGCGACATCCGGGGAGCCAACAACTACGGCCTCCCCTGCTGCTGGTACAACCCCAAGGAAGCCGCCCGGCCGGAGGACCTGCGGATCGACTACGAGATTCGGGATCTGCGGCAGCTATACGACCTGGTGTGAAAGACTAAGAGATGAGCAAAACAGGCAGAAGGAGCAGCTCGCAAACACGGTAAATGGGAATTAAAAGAGTTTAGGGCATCTCAAGGGCGAAAAAAACATAGCGCGGTAAGCCCCGCACCTGAAAAAGGTATGGAAAAGGCAGATCAGGCGGAACGCCGAAGCTGTTTGGCAGAACGGTAGGAGTGAGAGCCGTGCAGAACGGCGGCCAGCGCAACCGCTAAAGCGGAGATGTGGGCCAGCGTATTGAGGTTTGCCGCGCTGTTTCCATTGCGCACCCACAGCCGTTCCTGACCTGTGGATTTGAAGCGAGAATTGTAACGCTCGCACTCTGTACGCAAGGCGTATGTTCTCTTGAAACAGAGGCAGCTACGGTCAATGGAAAGTCTGTAGTCATCGGGAACGGTTTTATATTTCGTGCAGCCCCGGTTTTTCTTGCCGTTGTTCCAGTTTTTGTGGTTGCAGGGGCAAACGCTGGTCTTGGACTGGCGGAACGGGCAGCAGTATTTCTGGCGGGTACGCCCATTGTCGGTGGTTTTGCCGTCCTTGTGCATGGCGAACCCGGCCTCGCAGATTGGATTACCGGCAGGAAGTGCCTTTAAATCTTTCGTACCGCGTGGATTGAGAGGGATAAATGCCTCGCCCTCATAGACCGTTTTTACGGTATTGTAGATGCTTTTCACATCGTAGCCCTTGTCGGCAAGGAAGGCGCATTCCTTCAAAGAGATCGTCTGATCCGCGGCCGCGAGGATCTCAGCGGCGACGGAGGGATCGGCGACATTGCCCGGTGTGGTCAGCTCGTAGAGCGGCAGGCCGGAGATGCAGTCCACCAGCACATGACTTTTGTAGCCCCAGTAGAACTCATACCGGCGCTCATTGTGCTGGTTGGAGGCTGAGTGGACGCCGAGGGCGCAGTCCGGGTCACTTTTGGGGTGGTTTTCCTTGGAGAACTTGCTTTTCGTAAAGGACTTCGGGTTGTTCTGCTTCGTGTTCGCCATGACGGGTGTGGAATCCAGACCAACGAAAGACGCATCCACCACGCCCAGCTCATACAGCCTCCGCACCAGATTGGCCATGATCGACTTCAACGCACCATTGTCCAACTGCCGCAGGCAACGGTCATACGTCCAGTAGGATGGCAGCGGCTCCATGATGTTGAACCCGCAGTAATGGGCGATGATGCGGTTGTTGTCCAGATAATCCATCAGATCTGTGATCTGCGTGAAACCCTCGCATTTCATAACGATAAAAGCACAGACCATGGCTTCTTTGGGGAAGCCCCGCCGCCCGGTTGCCGCTCTGGGCAGCGTGAAGTCCAAGCTGCTGAAAAGCTTGTCATAAAACATGGCGGCACTTTGGGATGTGAACAGCGTCACATCCTGGATGATTTCCTGTCGGTAGATAGCGGCCAGCCCCTTTCTGGTTGGTTTTCTCTCAAGTCAATTTTACCAAAAAGGGGCTCCGCTTTCTATATCAATGGAGTGATTTTCGGTTTCAGCCATGGCCGGAAACCATTGCAATTACTGCGTTTCTTGCGTTTTGCTCATGGCTGGTGAAAGACTTTATAAGGAGTGATTCAGATACATCCGAACTTTTCCCAGCTGACGCCCCGGTGGTTCAAGCGGGCCTTCGTGTATACCGGGAACATCGACGACTTCCGGTATCGCTTTGAAATGGACAAGGACAACGGCCTTCTGCACACGGCGGTCTACACCGTGTACTGCTTCGAGGTGGCCAAGGACGTGCAGCAGCAGGACTTCCCCTGGGACGACCAGGGCGTGGAGCAGCTGAAAGCCTGGCTGCAGGAGCGGTACGAGCACTATACCCGGGAGGGAAGCCTGTAAGAAAAAAAATTCCTCTGCAAGCATGCAGAGGAATTTTTTTATTTCTTATCCCAGGCCTTCAGGTCCTTCAGCTCGTTATACAGCCGCAGATAGCTGGCGTGGCGGCTGCGAGGGATCTTCCCTTGATGGACGGCCTCCAGCACGGCGCAGCCCTTCTCCTTGGTGTGGCTGCACCCCACAAAGCGGCAGCCGCCTACATAAGGGGCAAACTCCGGGAAGGTCTCCGGCAGGTGCTCCTTCAGCTCCAGGTCCAGCTCCTGGGTATCAAAGGACGCAAAGCCCGGGGTGTCGATGACATAGGTGTCCTGTCCCAGGGAGAACAGCTCCACATGGCGGGTGGTGTGCCGCCCCCGGCCCAGGGCCTTGCTGACCTCCCCCACCGCCAGGGAAAAACGGGGGTCCAGGGCGTTGAGAATGCTGGACTTTCCCACGCCGGAGTTGCCGGTGAAGGCGCTGAGCTTTCCGGCCAGCTCCCGGCGCAGCTCGTCGATCCCCTGGCCGGTGACGGCACTGACCCGCAGCACCCGGATGGCAGAGCCGCTGTATATCCCGTACAGCTCCTCCGCCGGATCCAGGTCGCACTTATTCAGGCACAGCAGCACCCGGCAGTCCTTCAGGGCGGCAATGGCGCTGATGCGGTCGATGAGATACGGATCCGTCACCGGCAGGGCGGCGGAGGCGATGATCACCAGCTGGTCGATGTTGGCCGCCGCCGGGCGGTCGAAGGCGTTGCGGCGGGGCTCCACCGCCTCCACAAAGCCCTCGCCGCCGCCCAGCTCCCGGACCTGGACCCAGTCCCCCACCAGGGGGGACAGCCCCTCCCGGCGGAACTTGCCCCGGGCCCGGCATTGCAGGGTCTCCGCCCCGGTGTTCACATAGTAAAACCCGCTGAGGGCCTTTTCAATGCGTCCCCGGATCAAAACGTGATCTCCTGAGCCACGGCCTCGGTTCCGTTGATATACAGCTTGATGGTGGAGGTGGAACCGGCGCTGCCGTGGAAGGTGTAGGTAAAGGAGGCGGTGCCGCCGTCCACATAGGTGGAGTGGATGATGCTGCCGTCCTGCATGACCTCGATCTTCATATTGCTGTCGCTGTGGTACTGCTCGGGGATGTCGAACACCACCACCCGCTCAGCGGAGCTGGCGCCCTTGCTGACGGTGAACACGATCTGCGTGCCGGACTGCACCTCGGTGCCCTGCTGGATGCTCTGGCCGATGACGGTGCCCTCGGGCTTATCGCTGAACTCATACTGATGCTCGCCCACGGTCAGGCCCAGGGCCCCCGCCTGCTGGGCTGCGTCGTCAATGTGCATGGTCACGAAATTGGGCACGGTGAGGGGCTTGGTCTCCGGCCCCTTGCTGACGGTCAGCACCACGGTGTCGCCCTTGTTCAGGGGCTCACCGGCGGCGGGGGAGCTCTGCATCACCTGGCCCTCCGGCACGTCGGGGGAATAGGCCTCCGCCCGCTGGACATCCAGGTCCAGATGCAGGTTGCCCAGCTCCGTCTTGGCCATCAGGAACTCCTTGCCCACCACGGTGGGCATCAGCGTGTCGTCCTCCTGGGCGCAGAGATAGACCTTGATGACCAGGTTGTTCTTGCGGCTGCGGCCGCTGGCGGGGTCCTGCTCCACGATCTGGCCGGGCTCATACTTGTCGCTGGGCTTGGTGCCCAGCACCTCGATGCGGAAGACGTCCTTCACCTCGGGCAGGGCCTCGGCCTCCTCCAGGGTCTTGCCCAGAAGATTCGGCACCTGGTGGGACGCCGTGCCATTACCGGCGTCAAAGCCTCCGGCCACCAGCTTGAACACCACGAAGATCAGCACCAGGGCCAGGGCGAACCCGCCGATGACCAGGCCCACCACCTTGCGGCTGTGCTTCTTGTCCTCCTCTTCCTGGGCCACGGCGCTGTTGGCCCGGCTCACCGCCGCCACCTGGTTGGTAGGCAGGGGCTGGGTGGGCTCCTGGCACACCACGGCTGCCTTCAGGTCCTCCCGGATATAGTCCATGTCCACGGCGGGGTCCTTGCGGAATTTCTCCAGATCGTCCAGCATGGCGTCGGCGGTCTGGTAGCGCTTGGAGATGTCCGGGCACATGGCCTTCATGCAGATCAGCTCCAGGGCCTCGGGGATATCGGGATTCAGCTCCCGGGGGGCCTTGGGCACGGCGCTCAGGTGCTGGATGGCCACGGACACAGCGGAGTCCCCCTGGAAGGGCAGCTTGCCGGTGAGCATCTCATACAGCACCACGCCGGCGGAATAGATGTCGGACCGGGCGTCCACCCGGTCGCCCCGGGCCTGCTCCGGCGAGATATAGTGCACGGAGCCCAGGGCCTCCTGGGTCAGGGTCTGCCCCTGGTCCGCCAGGCACGCGATGCCGAAGTCGGCCACCCGGACGCTGCCGTCCCGCAGGACCATGATGTTCTGGGGCTTGATGTCCCGATGGATCACGCCCCGGCTGTGGGCATGGCTCAGGCCCCACATGATCTGGGTGATGAAGTGCAGCGCCTCCCGCCAGTCCATCTGGCCCCGGCGCTCCATATACTGCTTCAGGGTCACGCCGTCGATCAGCTCCATGACGATGTAGTCCACGTCATCGCTGCACGACACGTCGTATACCGACACGATGTTGGGGTGGGACAGCTGGGCCACGGCCCGGGACTCATCCATGAACCGGCGGCGGAAGTCGGCGTTCTGGGCCAGGTCGCTGTGCAGGATTTTCACCGCTACCAGCCGGTCCAGCCGGTGACACTTGGCCTTGTAGACGTTGGCCATGCCTCCCCTGCCGATCAGCTCCAGTATTTCGTAGCGATTATCCAGCATTTTACCAATGTAAGGATCCATACCGTCAATTCCTCCTTCAGTCGTTCATCAGCAGGATGGCCGTCACGTTGTCCGGCGCGCCCCGCTGCTTGGAAATGGCCATCAGCCGCTGCAAGCAGTCCTCCGGCTGTCCGTTATGCAGAATTTCAAACATAATTTCCTGGTCCGTGACGGTGTTCACCAGGCCGTCGGAGCACAGCAGCAGGAAATCCCCGGGCTTCCACTGCAGGGGGAAGCCGTCTGCCTCCACGGCGGGGTCCGGACCCAGGGCCCGGGTGATCAGGTTGCGGCGGGGGTGGCTGCGGGCCTGGCCCGGGGTCAGGTCTCCCTTTTCCACCATGTCCTCCACCAGGGAGTGGTCCCGGCTGATCTGGCGCAGGCCATCGGCTCCGGCCAGATAGGCCCGGCTGTCGCCTACGTTGCTGATGAGGACCTTGTCCCCCTTCACCAGGGCGGACACCAGGGTGGTGCCCATGCTTTTCAGCTCCGGATGACCGGCGGCCCGCTGGCGTATGGCGGCGTTGGCCGCCGTGACGGCCTCCTGCACCGCCCGGTCCATGTGGCCGGAGTGCCCCGTCTCCGTCAGGGTGCGGATGAAGGTCTTCACCGCCACGGTGCTGGCGATGCTGCCCCCGGCCACGCCGCCCATGCCGTCGCACACTACGGCCACCGCATAGCCGCCGGGCAGCTGGGCAAAGCCGAAGGCATCCTGATTTTCATGGCGTATCAGGCCGGTGTCGGTGATCTCCCAATGCTTCATTCAGGGTCCTCCCCCTTTCTCTCCTCCATGGCGCGGCGGCGCAGCTGGCCGCAGGAGGCGTCGATATCCCCGCCCAGACTCCGCCGCACAGTGGCGGTGATGCCGTGGGACTCCAGCCGCTTCTGGAAGGCCGCAATGCGGCGGCTGGGCTTGAAGGGGCTTTCCACCACGTCGTTGAGAGGGATCAGGTTCACATGACCCGGCATACCGGCGATGCGCCGGGCGATCAGGTCCGCCTGCCAGTCGTGATCGTTGACCCCGTCGATCATGGCGTATTCAAAGGATATGCGCCGCCCGGTCCGACGGAAATACCGGTGGCAGGCGGCAAACAGCTCCTCCACATCCCAGGCCCGGTTCACCGGCATGATCCGGGACCGGGTCTCGCTGTCCGGCGCGTGGAGGGACACCGACAGCGTCAGCTGCAGGTCCTCCTCCGCCAGGGCGTCGATCCCCGGCACCACGCCGCAGGTGGACAGGCTGATATGGCGCATGCCGATGTTCAGCCCGTCGGGATGGTTCACCAGCCGCAGAAAGCGCAGCACGTTGTCCCGGTTGTCCAGGGGCTCTCCAATACCCATCAGCACGATATTGGAGATCTCCCGGCCGGAATCCAGCTGGGTGAACAGCACCTGGTCCAGCATCTCCCCGGCGGTCAGGTCCCGGACCTTTCCGGCCACGGTGCTGGCGCAGAAGGCGCAGCCCATGCGGCAGCCCACCTGGGAGGAGATGCACACGGTATTGCCGTGGTGATACTGCATCAGCACCGTTTCGATGCAGTTGCCGTCCGGCAACTCCCACAGGTATTTTATGGTGCCGTCCAGCCGGGATTCCTGCTTCCGGGCCACGGTTGGCACGGAGATGGTGTATGCCTGGGCCAGCTGCTGGCGCAGGGGTTTGGATAGATTGCTCATTTCGTCGAAGGAGCGCACCCCCCGGTGCAGCCAGGTGAACACCTGTTTGCCCCGGAAGGCGGGCTGGCCCATGTCCGCCAGCACCCGGCTGATCTCCTCCTCCGTCATACATCGTATGTCCGTCAATTTGCTCAGTCCTTTCTGCGCATCCGGCAGATATAAAACCCGTCGGTGCCGTGGCGCTGGGGCCACAGGGTCACCTGCCCCGGGCAGGGTCCCACCGGCAGGGGAAACGCCGTGCGCACCGGCTCAAATTCCGGGTGCTTGTCCAGGAAATCCCCGGTGACGTCCTCGTTCTCCTCCGGCAGCACCGTGCAGGTGGAATACACCAGCGTGCCGCCGGGTCGCACATAGCTGGAGGCGTTTTCCAGGATGGCCCGCTGCACCAGCGGCAGCTGGGCCAGCTCCTTGGGGTTCTTATAGCGGATATCCGGCTTTTTCCGGATGATCCCTAGCCCCGAACAGGGCACGTCGGCCATGACCACGTCGGCCTGCCCCTCCCAGGCGGCGTGCTTCTCCCGGGCGTCGGCGGCGGCCGCGCGGATGCAGGTCAGGCCCAGGCGCTGTGCGCCGCTTTCGATGAGCTTCACCTTATAGGGATGGACATCGCAGGACAGGATCTGCCCCCGGTCGCCCATGTCCATGGCCATGGAGAAGGATTTTCCCCCCGGTGCGGCGCATACGTCCAGCACCCGGTCCCCCGGGGCGGCGGAGGCCGCCATAGCGGCCAGACGGGCCGCCGCGTCCTGGACCAGGAACCGTCCCTCCCGGAAGGCAGGCAGGCTGCGCAGATCCCCGGTGCCGGTGATCTCCAGGCAGCCCTCCAGCCAGGGGTGGGGCTCCACGGTGACGCCGTCGCCCCGCAGCTCCCGCTCCAGGTCCTCCGCCGTGGTTTTCAGGGGGTTCACCTGGATGCAGGTGGGAACGGCGTCGTTGTCCAACCGCAGGAACTCCTGGGTCTCGTCGGGGCCGATCAGGTCCAGCAGCCGCAGCACCAGCCACTTGGGATGGCTGTACCGCAGGGAGAGATAGTCCGCCGTGGACCCCTTGGGCAGGTCCGGCATATCCATCCAGTGCTCCACAAACCGCCGCAGCACGGCGTTGACCATACCGGCGGCCTTGGGCCGCCCGTGGCGGCGGGTCATCTCCACCGCCTCGTTGACGGCGGCCCGGTGGGGCACCCGGTCCATAAACAATATCTGATAGCCGCCGATGCGCAGGATGCTGCGGATCACCGGCTCCAGCCGCTCCGGCTTCTGGGCGCACCAGCAGCCGATGTAGTAGTCCAGCAGCATCCGGTTCTGCATCACCCCATAGCACAGGCGGGTGGCAAAGGCCGCGTCCCGGCTGTCCAGCCCGTTTTGGGCGATCAGACGGCGCAGGGCCTCGTCGGACCAGGCGTTGGCCTTGTCCACCTGCATCAGCGCATCCAGGGCCACATCCCGGGCGCTGCGCTTCTCCCGGGGGCTCATGCCTCCACCTGCAGGGGATGGCCCCGCAGATAGTCCGCCGCCGCCATCCGGCGGCCCCCCTGGGGCTGCAGCTCCAGAATACGCAGCAGCCGCCCGTCGCCGCAGGCCACGTCGATGCCCGCCTTTCCGGCGGCCGCCACGGTGCCGGGGGCTTTTCCGGTCTCGCCCAGGACCTCCGTGCGGAATATCTTCACCGTAGCCCCGCCCAGCTCCGTGGAGGCGCAGGGCCAGGGAATCAGACCCCGGACCTGGTTATGGATATGCCCGGCGGGCTTTGTCCAGTCAATCACGCCCATGTCCTTGGTGAGCATGGGGGCGTAGGTATAGGCGCTGTGGTCCTGAACCGTGCGGTGAGCGGTTCCGGCACGAAGCTGTTCCACAGTTTCGGACAGCGCCCGGGCCCCCAGCTCCGCCAGCCGCGCCGTCAGCGTCTGGGCGTCCTCCTGGGGGGCGATATCGGTTTTCAGCACATGCAGAATGTCCCCGGCGTCCAGTTCCCTGGCCATGTACATGATGGTGACGCCGGTCTCCCGCTCCCCGTTGAGGATGGCCCAGTTGATGGGAGCCGCCCCCCCGGTATTTGGGCAGCAGGGACGAATGAACGTTGATGGAGCCGTAAGGTGGGGTGTTCAGAATGTCCTCCGGCAGGATGCGGCCATAGGCCGCCACCACGATCAGCTCCGGATGCAGCTCCCGCACCAGGGCCAGGGCCGTGCCGTCCCGCATTTTCGTGGGCTGATACACGGACAGCCCCTGGGCCAGGGCGTATTCCTTCACCGGTGAAAAGGCCAGCTTATGCCCCCGGTTTTTGGGGCGGTCCGGCTGGGTGAATACGCCGCAGATCTCGTGCCCGTCCTCCACCAGCCGCTTCAGGGACGCCACCGCGAAATCCGGCGTGCCCATAAACAGGATCCTCACTCCTCGTCGTCTCCCTCTTCCTGCTGGATATACTCCTCCAGCTCCTCCTCGGTCAGCAGATGGTCCGTGCGCTCCACGAACAGATGACCGTCCAGATGCTCGATCTCGTGGCAGAAGCACCGGGCCGTCAGGGCCTCGTCCTCCACCTCGAAAAATGCGCCGTCCCGGTCCTGGGCCCGGACCCGCACCGTGTAAGGCCGGGTCACAATGCCGAACTTTCCGGGCACGCTGAGGCAGCCCTCCAGCCCGGTCTGTTCGCCGTCGGTGGCGATGATCTCGGGGTTCACCAGCTCGATGATCTCATCATCCTCGTTCATCACCACGCACACCCGGCGCAGAATGCCCACCTGGGGCGCGGCCAGGCCCACGCCGCCGGAGTCCAGCAGCGTGTCCTTCAGGTCGTCCAGCAGGGTGTGAAGCCTGCCGTTGAACTCCGTCACCGGGCGGCACACCTTGGTCAGGCAGGGCTCCCCCTGCAATACGATTTTTCTCAAAGCCATGGTCGTATACCTCTTTTTATCAGTCCATCAGATTACAATCGGTGTAAATATGCAGCGCTTTGTGCTCCGGCCGCCGGGAAAACTCCTTCATAAACGCCGACAGCAGGCCCCGCAGGGTCTTGTCGTTGCGGCCGATCACCGTTACCCGGTAGCGGTAGCGGTTGTTGACCTTCACCACGGGAGCCGGTGCCGGGCCCAGGATATCCAGGGCCATGCCGCGATAGGGCTCCTGCCCGGCGGCGGAACGCAGTCCGTCCCGCAGACCGGCGGCGGCCCGGCGCACCGGACCCTCCTGGGGGCCGGTGACGGTGATGAAAAACTGGTCGGCAAAGGGCGGGTCCCGCCGCAGCTGCCGCAGGCGGATCTCGCCGTCGTAAAACCGGTCATAGTCCTGGTCCGCTGCGGCCAGGATCACGTCGTTCTGGGGCGTGTAGGTCTGGATCACCGCCCGGCCGGGCTTGTCCCCCCGTCCGGCCCGGCCCACCACCTGGGTCAGCAGGCTGAAGGTCCGCTCCGAGGCCCGGTAGTGGTCCACATACAGGGACATATCCGCCGCCAGGACGCCTACCAGCGTCACATTGGCAAAGTCCAGCCCCTTGGCCACCATCTGGGTCCCCAGCAGAATGGGCACCCGCCGCACCTGGAAATCCCGGAGGATCTTCTCATGTCCCTGGCTGACGGTGTCGGCGTCCATGCGGAGGATTTCCGCCTCTGGGAACAGGGCGTGCAGCTCCTCCTCCGCCCGCTGGGTACCCACGCCGATGTGCTTCATGGCGCCGCCGCACTCCGGGCAGGCTTCGCTGCTTTTTTCGGAATAGCCGCAGTAGTGGCACATCATCCGCCCGTTGGCGGAATGATAGGTCAGATACACGCTGCACCGGGGGCACTGGGGCACATAGCCGCACTGGGGGCACAGCAGCTCCCGGCTGCTGCCCCGGCGGTTGAGAAACAGGATGCTCTGCTCCCCGGCCTCCAGATTCTTCTCCAGTTCCCGGGCCAGCTCCCGGCTGATGCAGCCGGCGTTGCCGTCCCGCAGCTCCCGGCGCATATCCGCCAGGATCACCCGGGGCATCCGGTGTGTGTTGTAGCGCCGCCGCAGCAGCGCCAGCTGATAGTCCCCCCGGCGGGCCAGGTATGCCGTTTCCACCGTGGGGGTGGCCGAACCCAGCAGCAGCCGGGCGTTTTCCCGGAAGCAGCGGTATTTGGCAATATCCCTTGCGTGATAGCAGGGAGGATTTTCGGATTCGTAGGAGCTCTCCTGCTCCTCGTCCAGGATGATCAGCCCCAGGTTCTCCAGCGGGGCGAACACAGCCGACCGGGTACCCAGCACGATGTGCGCCTCTCCCCGGCGGATGCGCTTCCACTGGTCATACCGCTCCGTCAGCCGCAGGCCGCTGTGCAGCAGGGCCACCTGGTCCCCGAAGTAGGCGGAAAACCGGGCCATCATCTGGGGCGTCAGGGCGATTTCCGGCACCAGGATCATCACGGACCGGCCCTGGGCCCAGCAGAGTCTGGGCCAGCCGGATATACACCAGGGTCTTGCCGCTGCCGGTGACCCCCTGCAAAAGGGTGACGCCGGGGCGGCCATCGCGGCACTGGGCCAGGATCTCGTCATAGGCCCGCTGCTGCTCATCGTTGAGGGTGATCTCCTCCGCCGCCGCGTCATAGTCCCGGCGGGAGATGCGATACTCCTCCTGGCTGCGCAGGGACACCAGCCCCGCCCGCTCCAGGCTCCTGATGCCCTGCCGGGACACGCCGGTGTAGTAGCACAGCTCCTGCACCACGGCGTCGCCGTATTTGGCCAGGAAGGCCACGGCGTCATACTGCCGGGCGGCGGATTTTTTCTTCCGCTCCATCCGCTCCAGGGCCTCCTCCGGCTCCAGAGCCAGGCAGGCGATCTGCACCACCCGGTCCTGGACCTTCCGGGAGCCCTGGGGCTCCATTTGCAGGATGCCCCGCTTTTTCAGAACCGACAGCACCCGCCCTACGTTTTCCCCCAGGGCGGCGCACAGGTCGTCCCGCTCCATGGGGCCGTCCTGCAGCAGGCGGCAGGCCGCCGTCTCCCGCTCCGACAGGTCCCCCGGCAGGGGCTCCCCGGTCAGGGACCACATCTCCCGATAGCTGTACCACACAGCGGCGGGCAGGATGGTGCGGATGGCGTCGTAAAACGTGCAGAAATACCGCTCCCGCATCCACAGGGCCAGGCGGATCTCCCGGTCCGTGATGACGGGCTCCCGGTCCACCACGGACCGGATGGGCTTGATGGGTTTGTCCGGCACCCCCTGCCCCAGGGCCAGCACGACCCCCTCGCTGACGCGGTTGCCCCGCCCGAAGGGCGCCAGCACCCGCATGCCCACGGCGATGTCCGTCCCCTGGGGGATCAGATAGTCATAGGGCTTGTCAATGGCATAGGTTGCCGCCGCCACAGCCACCTTGGCGATCTGCGGCATGGCGATTCCCCCTTCTGTCCCGTCACGCCTCGTCGGAAATGGCGGTGTCGATGGACTTGGCATCGAAGCGGCCCTCGGCCACCTCGTTGATGGCCAGGGTCACGGGCTTCTCGTCCAGGGGCTCGTCGTGGTGCTGGGCCTCGATAGCGATCTGGCGGGCCCGGCGGGCCACCACGTTCACCATCATATAGCGGTTGGGAATGTACTGGGTCAGCTTGTTCATAGCAGGATAGAGCATCATAATAGCATTACCGTCCTTTATCAGAAAAAATTTTTAGTCCTTTACCAAATGCATCCGCTCGGCGGGCTTGAAGTGCTCCACGCGGAAGATATCATTGAGCTCAGCGGCGGCGCGCTCCACGTCGTCGTTGATGATGAAATAGTCGTAATTCACGGCCAGGGCCATCTCGTCCCGGGCCCGGGTCAGCCGCTGGCGAATCTTGTCGGCGGAGTCGGTGCCCCGGTTCACCAGCCGGCGCTCCAGCTCCGACCAGGAGGGCGGAGCCAGGAAGATGCGCACGGCGTCGGGCCGCTTGGCATAAACCTGCTGCGCCCCCTGCACGTCGATCTCCAGCATCACGTCCCGGCCCTGATCCAGGGCCTCGTCCACGGGGATGCGGGGGGTGCCGTAAAAATTCCCGGCATAGCCCGCATGCTCCAGCAGTTGATCCCGGTCGATCATCTTCAAAAACGCGTCGTCACTGATGAAGTGATAGTGTACGCCGTCAATCTCACCCTGGCGGGGTCCGCGGGTGGTGGCGGACACGGACAGAAACATGTCCGGATGCTCCCTCATGGCGCTTTTGAGCACCGTGCCCTTTCCGGACCCGGACGGGCCGGAAAGAATGAATATTTTGCCTTGCTTTTCCAAAATCAGATCTCCTCCTGCATGAAATCCTCCGCCGACAGGCCCAGGCGGGGGCCCAGCTTCTCCGCCGGCAGGGCGGAGAGCACCACATGGTCGCTGTCCATCACCAGCACCGCCGCCGTTTTGCGGCCGTAGGTGGCATCAATGAGCATACCCCGGTCCCGGGACTCCTGGATCAGCCGCTTGATGGGGGCGGAATCCGGGCTCACCACGGCGATGAGCCGTCCCACGGACACCAGATTGCCGAAGCCGATATTCACCAGCTGCACAGCGGTCCCTCCCTTACTCGATGTTCTGCACCTGCTCGCGGATCTTCTCCACCTCGGCCTTCATGGCCACCACGTCCTGGGTCACGGCCAGGTCGTTGCACTTGGAGCCGATGGTGTTGCACTCGCGGTTGAATTCCTGCATCAGGAAGTCCATGTCCTTGCCGGTGGGCCGCTGGGCCTGCAGCATGGTCCGCAGCTGGGCTACATGGCTGCGCAGGCGGACGGTCTCCTCGTCTACAGCCACCTTGTCGGCAAAGATGGCGGCCTCGGTGAGGATGCGCCCCTCGTCGATGGTGGTGGAGGCCAGCACCTCCCGCATTTTCTTCTCCAGCCGCTCCCGATAGGCGGACACGGTCTGGGGCGACTGCCGCTCCACCCGGCCCACGGCGGTCTCGATGGTCACCAGGCGGCCCGCAATATCCTCCGCCAGGCGGCGGCCCTCCACGGCCCGCATATCGTTATAGGCGGCCAGGGCCTGGTCCAGCACCCGGCAGATATCGGCGGCCACGGTTTCCAGGTCCTCCTCGGCCTTGGACACCGTCAGCACATCCGGCAGCTTGGCCAGGGCCATGGGCGTGATCTCCCCCTCCAGGGAGAACATATCCCTCAGCTGGGTCAGGGCCTGGTAATAGCCCCGGGCCAGGGGCTGGTTCACCGTCACCACGGACACGTCCGCGGCGCTGGCGTCGATGGTGACGAACACGTCCACCTTGCCCCGGGACACGGCAGCCCGGACACGGGCCTTCACGGCGTCCTCGGCAAAGACGTAAGCGCGGGGCATTTTCACCGTGCAGTCCAGAAAGCGGTTGTTGACAGAGCGCACCTCCACGGTGATGTCCCGCTGGTGCAGGGTCTCTCTGGCCCGGCCGTAGCCGGTCATGCTTTTGACCAATGTAAACTCCTCCTATCTATCGTCCCTCAGCAGCAGAAATAGTATCCGCCGCCGCCAAACAGGCAGTTCATGCAGGCGCAGGCGGCGCAGAGGCTGGTGCAGTTGTCCCCGGCGCAGCTGCCGGTGGACACATGCCCGTACCCGTTGGGGCGGTACGCCGCGCCGTTTCCGTTTATCATATCCAGGGCCCGCTGATATTCCGCATTGCCCGGGTCCATCTGCACCGCCGTCTCGTAATAGCGCCGGGCCTCGTCCATCCAGCCCCGCTTATAGCACACGGCCCCCTTCAGGAAGTTCCACTCCCCGTTGTGATCCGTCTGGGCGTTCAGCAGCTCCTCCGCCAGGTTCAGGTTCCCTTGGGAGATGGCCAGCCGGATCCGCTGCCACGCAGCGCCGTAGGCGCCGCTGTAGCCGGTGTTATAGCCGGTATTGTACCCCGCGCCGTAGCCGGGATTATAGCCGGAGCCGTAGCCGCTCTGGCCGCCGGACTGGGCGGCCTTGCGCTGATTGCGGATGGTCTCGTAGGCCTCGTTGATCTCCTTCATCCGCTCCTGGGCCAGGTCCTCTAAGGGATTGTCGTGGTAGTTGTCGGGGTGGTATTTCCGGGCCAGGTTCCGGTAGGCTTTCTTCACTTCTTCGTCTGTGGCGGTGCTGGGGATGCCCAGCACCTGATAGGGATCGCGCATATCAGGCGCCTGCCTTTCGTTGTTTTCTTCTGCGTCCTTTGCGGAAAGTGCCGTTCAGCACCGCCGCGCCCACCGCGTACAGGCCCTCGTATACAACACTCTCGATAATGGCCCGCCAGGGGCCGAAATCCGCCAGCTCAAAGGCGGCGGCCATAGCCCGGACGGAGCTGTCCAGGGTGGCGGCCAGGGCCGCCCGGTCCTCCGCCGTCAGCGTGCCGCCCTCGGCGTGAAATCGGTACACCAGGGGGTTATAGCTGCCGGACTTCACGTCCTTTTTCAGGTCGTCCGCCGCGTCCACCAGATAGATCCAGCGGCCCAGGTGGTACAGCAGCTGCTCCAGCACCCGGCGGCGCACCGGGTCCGGCTCCTCCTCCGCCGCACCGGCCAGCAGCGCCGCAAAGGCGTCCGCCGCCCGGTCCATGGAGGGGCACCTCTCCCCTTCCAGCCGGGCCAGCTCCTCCAGGTGGGCCCGGGTCCGCTCATCGAAGCCGGGCCGCCTGGCCCGGGCCTTCCGATACGCCCGGCCCAGGGCCAGCAGCGCCGCGCGGTACGGCAGCCCCCGGAAAAAGCCGTGGTCCGCCACGCCGTCGGTCAGCTGCCACCAGGTGAGGATCACGCTCAGATCCGCCGCGGTGTCGAAGGCGGGCTGAGGCTCCAGGGCGTCGCAGCCCCGGATGGGGTGGGCCGGGCACCGGCAGTGCGCCGTGGGGCACTCCGGCTCCCGGGACAGCAGCATGGCCAGAAAGGCCAGGTCATAATTCAGGATCATCCGGGCCGCCAGGCCGTATCTCCGGCCCAGACTGCGGCACAGGCCGCAGTAGGCCGCCTGGAACCGCTGCTTGTCCTCCGCCGTCAGGTGGCCGTCCGACGGCCGCACATAACCGAACATCAGAACTCCCGGACGATGGTATAGGTCAGGGTGTCCCGCTTCCGGGCATAGCCGTCATACAGCTTGATGGGGATAAACGACACCGCCGCCGCCGCAATGGCCACGGCATAGCGCCAGCCCTCCGTCAGCCCCGCCGACAGGAAGTAGCCCAGCAGGAAAAACACCACCGGCAGCATATATACCAGCCAGGTCACCGCCAGGACGGCTCGGGTGGAGCTTTCCACCACCACCTTGTCTCCGGGGCGGACCCCCACGGGGTCCCGGGCCTCGGCATAGACGGAGGCCCCGGTCATGCCGCAGCCGGCGCATTCCTCGCAGTCGTGTCCGCAGGCGGACTTGCGGGGCACGGAGATCTGCACATATCCGTCCCGAAGGATTTTTTCAACAGTTGCCACTTGTGTCATTTTGCTCAGTCCTTTCGCTTGGGGAAAAATCTCTGTTACGGCAGACGCTCCACGTCCACCACGATCTGATACGAACCCTTGACGCCCACGTTGGCGTAGTTGGCCACCTGCACCGTCACCGGCACCGTGTGGACCCCCGGCTCCGTGATACCGCTGAGGTCCACGGTAATGCGCAGGTCCTCTGCGGTGATCTGGGCCATCTCGCTCTCCAGGCCCCGCAGGAGGATGTTCAGGCTCTCGGTTACCGGCACGGCGGAGAAGCCCTCCGGCACGTTTTCGCAGTTAAAGGACGTCACGGTGACATTGCGCTCCGTGACCCCCGTGACCACGATGGTCACGGTGACCGGGCCCACGTTCTCCGCCAGGGTGGTACCCTCCGGGGCGGTAACGCTGTAGGTCAGGCTCTGGGAGGGCTGGAGGTCCTGCAGGTACAGGGTGTCCAGCACGATGGCGTCGATGGTGTCCAGCACGTCCTTCTCGCCCACCAGGGTCACCTTGTCCGGGGACACGGTATACTGCATCGTGTCCAGAGTGGACCCGGCGGCGGGGACGAAGTTGACCACCAGATCCACCTCCTTGGAGGTCTTTACCGGCAGGGTAGCCTGCACGGTCTTCACCTTGGAGCGGACGGCGGGGTTGTCGATCTTGATGTCGTTATAGTCATACAGCTCCCACTCCAGGGCCTGGACCACGGTGCGGTCGGCGCCGGAGATGTCCAGGGTCACCTTGGCATAGGCGATGTTCAGCAGATCGTCCCGCTGGCCCCGCAGGTTCAGCTCCGCCGGATCCAGGGTCAGCTCCCCGGCGGTGAAGCCCTTGGCGGTGCTGCCCACGACGTCGCAGCGGATGGGCACGGTCTTGCTGTCCATCTCGCCCACGGTGACGGTGACGCTGTAGGCGCTGGCGTGATCCACGGAAATTTTGCTGCGCTGGATGTCGTCCTGGAAGTACACCTGGTACGACAGGGTCTGCTGCCCGGTCTCCTGAATGGTGCTGGTGTCCGCCACGATGCGGACCTTGCTCTTGTCCAGCTTGAACAGCTCGCTGCGGGGACCCTTGAGCACCAGGTCGATGGTGGTGTCATAGCCCGACAGCAGCATCAGGTTCTTTTCGGCCAGGCTGGTGTCCTCGCCGGAGAACTCCACGGGGACGTTGTTGACCTTCATGGTCACCTCCACGGAAAGCCCCCGGTCCACATAGACCCACAGGGCGATGGCCACCAGGATGGAGATGACGATGCGGATGACCTTGCGGCTCTTGTCGGGATTCTGGTTGGTGTTAGTCTTGGTTTCCATTCTGCTCCCCCTTTCTATGGGCGTGCAGCAGCTCCCGCAGGGACAGGCGGGGCTTGTCCGGCTCCTCCTCCGGTTGGGGCATCAGCTCGTTGCGCAGCAGCTGCCGGAGCGTCTCCGGCATCAGGTGCCGCTTCAGCATGCCGCCGATGGCCACGGAGATGGAGCCCGTCTCCTCCGACACGATGACCACCACCGCGTCGGAGTTTTCGCTCATGCCGATGCCCGCCCGGTGGCGCATGCCCAGGTCCCGGCTGAGATTCACGTTCTTGGACAGCGGCAGCATGCACCCGGCGCCTAAGATCCGGCCCTGCCGGATGATAACGGCGCCGTCGTGCATGGGGGCCTTCACGAAGAAGATGTTCTTCAGCAGTTCGCTGGACACCGACGCGTCCAGAGTGGTGCCGCTGCGGACGATCTCGTCCAGCAGCAGCTTCCGCTCGAACACGATCAGCACCCCCGTGCGGGTCTTGGCCATGTCGGTGCAGGCCGCCACGGTCTGGTCGATGGCCCGCTCCAGCTCGGTGGACTGCTGCTCCGGCTGGAAAATGCGCAGCAGGCGGATGTTCCGGCTGCCCACCTTCTCCAGCAGCTGGCGGATCTCCGGCTGAAACAGGATGATCAGGGCCAGAACGCCCCACTCCACCATGTGGCTGAGGATATAGTTCACGCCCCGCAGATTCAGGGCCGCCGGGGACGACAGCCACAGGGCCACCAGAAAGATCGCCACGCCCTTGAGGATATTCTCCGCTCGGGTGCTGCGCACCAGACAGAGGATCTTATACACCAGATAGGCGATAATGGCCACGTCCAGCACGTCCATGGGCCGGATCAGCGACAGATACCGCCCGGCCCGCTCCAATACAGATACAATTGCTTCCATTTCAGGCGTCCCTTCCTTGCACATACCAATAGGTATTTTACATTATATAAAATTTATTGGGAAAATGCAACAAAAACGTCTGTCAAAGCTCTACATTTTCACGAAGCACCCGGGACACGGCCCACACCAGGCGGTCCGCCTGGTCCGGCGTATTGAAAAAGGACGCGCTGAGCCGCAGGGTGCCGGTGTCCAGGGTCCCCGCCGTGCGATGGGCCAGGGGCGCGCAGTGAAGCCCCGCCCGCAGGGCGATGCCCCGCCGGGCCAGGGCCTCCCCCACCGCCTCGCAGTCCCGGCCCTCCGTCACGAAGGATACCACGCCGGTCTGATGCTGAAGCTCCCGATCCCAGAATACCCGCACCCCCGGCAGACTCTCCAGGCCCCGGGCGGCCCGCAGGGCCACCTGCCGCTCCCGGGCGGCGATGCTCTCCACCCCCTGCCGCCGGACGAACCGGATGCCCTCCAGCAGTCCCGCGATACCCGGCATATTGTGGGTCCCGGGCTCCAGCCGGTCCGGCAGGTCCGGGGGCATATCCTGCAGGCGGGACATACTGCCGGTGCCGCCGTAGAGCAGGGGCTTCCCCTCCGCCCCGCACAGCAGCAGTCCCGTGCCCTGGGGGCCGTACAGGCCTTTGTGGCCGGGCATGGCCACAAAGGCCGCCCCCCACCCGGCCAGGTCCACCGGCAGCACCCCCGCCGACTGGGAGGCGTCCACGATCAGGGGCGTATCCGTCTCCCGGCAGCATCGGGCGATGTCCTCCACCGGCAGCACCGCCCCGAATACGTTGGAAACGTGGGTGCAGATCACGGCCCGGGGCCGCTTCTGCCGGATGGCCCGGCAAAATTCCTCCGCCGCCAGGTCCGGCCGGAAAAGTGGCGTATCGATCACCGTCACGGAAAGCCTCGGGATGGCGTGCAGGGGCCGGGTGACGGCGTTGTGCTCATATCCGGAGATCACCACCCGGTCCCCGGGACCCAGCAAAGACCGGATGGCCAGGTTCAGGCCATGGGTGGCGCTTCCGGTGATGACGACGTTTTCCGGCTGGGGGACCCCCAGCAGCTCCGCCGCCTCCTGGCGGCACAGATAGGCCGTCTCCCCGGCCAGGTGGGAGGCCGGATAGCTCCCCCGGCCCGGGGAGCTCATGGTGTGTGCCGCCCGGGCCATGGCCCGGCCCACAGCGGCGGGTTTTTCCAGGGTGGTGGCCCCGGCGTCGAAATAGATCATTGCGCCGCCTCCCGATACCCCTCCTGCGTATGATGATAAACGGCCAGGGGCGTAATCCCCGCCGATTTCAGACAAGACAGCGCCTGCTCCAGCGTCCCGGGCCGCAGCCGCACCCCATAGGCGCAGCCCCGGTCCGTCAGTCCCACAGGGGCGCGCATCAGCGCGCTCCGGATGCCGCAGCCGCCAAGGGAGCGCACCATGTGCTGAGCCTGTGTGATGGAGCGGGCCAGCAAAAGTTCATGGTCCATGCATATACCTCCTCACAGGGCAGTCTATGCCGGAGCGGGGCCTGACGTGCAAAGTGCGCCCCGGATGTCCGGGACGCACTTGTTGCGGCTTTTCAGTTTTTCGTCACCGTACCATCGATGTGGACGGTGCACACCTGCCAGGGCAGGTCCCGGCCGCACTGCTCCAGGGCCCGCCGGGCGGCCATCTCCAGCCCGCCGCAGCAGGGCACCTCCATCCGCAGCACCGTCACGGAGCGGATGTTGTTGCTGCGGAGGATCTCCGCCAGCTTCTCGGTGTAGTCCACGCCGTCCAGCTTGGGGCAGCCGATGAGGCATACCCGGCCCGCCAGGAACCGGCTGTGGAAGTCGGCATAGGTGAAGGCCGTGCAGTCCGCCGCGATCAGCAGCTCCGCCCCCTCGAAATACGGGGCCCGGGTGGGGACCAGCTTGATCTGCACCGGCCAGTTGGTCAGCTGGCTCTCCGTCTCCCGGCCGGGTGCCGGGGCGGCGGGCTTTTTGTGGGCCAGCTGGCGGATGGCCGCGCCGGGGCAGCCGGTATGGGGCCGGTTCCTGGCGGCCTGAGCCGCCTTCACCGCCGCCTCGTCATAGGCGGGAGCCTCCCGCTCCTCAAAGGTAATGGCCCCGGTGGGACAGGCCGGCAGGCAGTCCCCCAGCCCGTCGCAGTAGTGCTCCCGCATGAGCTTAGCCTTGCCGTCCACCATGTCGATGGCGCCCTCGTGGCAGGCCCTGGCGCAGGCCCCGCAGCCGTTGCACTTGTCCTGGTCTATGTGAATGATCCTGCGAATCATGAAATGATTCCTCCTTATTTTATGGTACATCCGGCAGTATACGCCGGAATCCGGTATTTGTCTGTTGCAATTGCTACATTTTTCGGATTGGAAATATCTGACCGGGCAGGCGCTGCGGCGCGGGACACGTTTGGGAAATTATGCACGCCAATTGACGGCTTTTTCATCTTTTCCCGGCAAATTCCCGTTTTTTGTTGACTTTATTTCTGCATACATGGTAAAATAACTTTTGTATGAAGTTTTTTGCGCCGTGTGCGAAAAAATCTTAACATTCACGCTATGTGTGTGAGAGAGGAATGAGGAACCCCCATGGTCATGTGTATCTTTTTGTTCCTGCTGTGGCTGATCCTGAACGGAAAAGTCACACTGGAGATCTGCCTGTTCGGCGTGGTGGTCACGGCGGCGGTCTACGCGTTCTGCGTGGCTGCCCTGGGCTGCCGGCCTCAGACGGAGCGGCGTTTTCTGAAGCGCCTGGGCGGCTATGTTGTCTACGGTGCGATCCTTGTGCGGGAGATCATCCGGGCCAACCTGGCTGTGATGCGGGTGATCTGGTCCCGGAAGCCGGACTATCACCCTGCCATCGTCCGGGTCCACGCGCCCCTGGAAAAGCCCGTCTCCCGGATGCTGCTGTCCAACTCCATCACCCTGACCCCCGGCACTGTGACGGTGCGCCAGGAAGGAGAGGACTACCTGGTGCTGTGCCTGAATAAGGCTCATGCCGCCGACATCCCGGATTGGAGTCTGACCCGGCTCCTGCGGAAAATGGAGGGCCCGGAATGGAACTGATCCAACAGTGCTATCACGATCTGTTCTGGGGCGCTCTGGTGCTTCTGGGTCTGGGCCTGCTGGCAGTGATGGTGTATATCATCCGGGCCCGGCTGACGGTGGACCGCATCATCGGCATCAACCTTACCGGCACGCTGGTGGCCATTATCATCGCCATCCTGGCCTATCTGCTGGGGGAGGACTACCTGGTGGACGTGGCCATCGTGTATGTGGTGCTGTCGTTTATCGCGGTGATGCTGCTGTGCCGCATTTACATCAACCTGTACCAGTACAAGCGGCAGGACGAGAGGGAGGACGAATCGCATGACCGGTGAATGGATCCGCTTCGGCCTGGCGGCTCTGTGCGTGCTGGCCGGGTGCTTCGCCCTGCTGACCGCCATCGTGGGCCTGTTCCGCTTCGACTTTTCCCTGAACCGGCTCCATGCCGCCTCCATAGCCGACACCCTGGGTCTTTCCCTGCTGGTGCTGGCGGTGATGCTGGCGGTGGGCCTGCGCCCGGTGCTTTGGAAGCTGCTGCTGATGGTGATCCTCCAGTGGTGCACCTCTCCCCTGTCTGGCCATATGCTGGCGCAGTTTGAGTACCGGGTGAACCAGAATCTGGAGCAGCATCTGGAGCTGCCCGCTGGAGGACAGGAGGACAGAGCATGAGCACGACCTTCCGCATTCTCCTGCTGGCGGGGCTGGTGATCTGCGCCGTGGCCACGGCGCTGGTGCGAAAGCCCATGCGGGCTGTTATCATCTATATGGCCTATTCCATTATCATGTCCGTGGTGTGGCTGCTGCTGGAATCCCCGGACCTGGCCATCACCGAGGCCGCCGTGGGCGCAGGCATCACGGGCATTCTGTTTTTCCTGACCCTGCGGCGTATCAACCTCATTGACAAGGACGCGGAGCATGAGGCCCGCAGAGAGGAGGACCACCATGACGACACCCTCTGAGCCCTCCCTGGTGCAGCTCTGGCTCCACGGCGGCCTGGACCTGTCCGAGCAGCTGCAAAAGGAGCCTCCGGAGTGTCCGGCTGAAAACGTCTCCGCTCATCCGACCCCCCACCGGGACCGGACGCTGGTGGAGCAGGGAGTCCACCGGTCCCTGCGGCTGTACAACGTGCTGGCAGGCCTTCTGTGCGTGGTGCTGTCGGCCCTCATGCTGCTGACGGCAGCGGACCTGCCCCCCTACGGCTCCGATACCGCCCCCACCGTCAACGAGGTAGCCCAGCGCTATGTGGAGCAGGGCACCCAGGAGACCGGCGCGGTAAACACCGTGGCCGGCATGATCCTGGACTACCGTGCCTTCGATACCCTGGGCGAGTCCTTTGTGCTGTTCACCGCCATGTGTGCCGTGACCATCCTGCTGAACCGCTCCGGCAAAAGGCGCTGGCTCCAACAGCCCGATGTGGTGGACTATGCCTCGGACCCCATTGTGGCCCCCATGTGCAGGTTCCTGATCCCGGTGATCCTGGTGTTCGGCATTTACATCCTTCTCAACGGCCACCTGTCCCCCGGCGGCGGCTTCTCCGGCGGTGCCATTCTGGCAGCCGGACTGATGCTGTTTGCCATGGTGTGGGGCGACGGTGCGGCCTCCGCCGTGCTGCGGCCCCGGCGGCTACAGACGGTGGTTCTGTGCTCCCTGGGCTTTTACTGCCTGGCCAAGAGCTACTCCTTCTATACCGGCGCCAACCACCTGCACTCCATCATCTCCCCCGGCACCCCCGGGCGCATCCTGTCCGCCGGACTAATCCTGCCGCTGAATGTGGCCGTGGGCTTCGTGGTGTGCTGCACCATGTATAGCTTCTATATGTATTTCAGAAGGGGGGAGCTGTGATGCTGAAGGCCCTCGCTTCCAACTATGAGCTGGTGGTGGCCATTCTGGTGTTCGTCATCGGCTTCTGTATGCTGCTGTTCGACCGGAACCTGCTGAAAAAGGTCATCGGCCTGGACATTATGGATTCCGGCGTGTTCCTGCTGCTGGCAGACCGCGGCTATATCACCGGCCGCACCGTCCCCATCATCACCGACGGCGTCACCTCTATGGAGCACTACGTCAACCCCATCCCCGCGGGCCTGGTGCTGACGGGCATCGTGGTGTCCGTCAGTGTGTCGGCTGTGATGCTGTCCCTGACCGTCCGCATCTACCAGACCTACCGCACCCTGGACATGGACAAGCTGTATATGATGATGTCCCATAAAAAGCGGCAGAAGGAGGACGGCGAGCAATGAGCTTTGTGCAGAATTTCCCCTTCTTCTCCATCATTCTGTCCCTGGTGTGCGCCGTGGTGTCCTTTGCCGCCAACGCCCGCTGGGCCCGGCGGCTGAGCATTTTCCTGCTGTCTGCCAGCGTGGTGCTCCAGGGCTCTGTGCTGGTATACTGCGCGGTGCACCACGTCCGCTACTATTATATGATGGGCCACTACCCCGCCCCCTGGGGCAACGAGCTGACGGCGGGTATTCTGGAGTCCTTCCTGGCCATGCTGTTTGCCGGGGTCATGCTGCTGAGCGTGCTGGGCGGTATGCGCCGCATCCTGCAGGACGTTCCAGCCGACAAGCAGAAGCTCTATTGGGTCATGGTGGACCTGGCCCATGTGGCGCTGGTGGCCCTGTGCTACACCAACGACATTTTCACCGGCTATGTGTTCATCGAGGTGCTGACCATCGCCTCCTGCGCCCTGCTGTCGGTGCGCCGGGGCGGGCGCGCCCTGATCGCCTCCGCCCGGTACATGATCTTCGCCCTGATGGGCTCCGGCCTGTTCCTGATCGGCGTCATCTTCACCTATTCCGTCACCGGCCACCTGCTGTTCCCCCAGCTGCACACCGCCATCGCGGACCTGTGGGCCTCCGGCGGGCACCGGTTCTCCGTGACCATGTCCCTGGGCCTGATAACGGCGGGACTGGCCATCAAAAGCGGCCTGTTCCCCTTCCACCTGTGGATGCCGGATACCTACGGCCAGGCCACCCCGGCCTCCTCTGGCATCCTGTCCGGCGTGGTGTCCAAGGGGTATATCGTGTTTCTCATCAAGGTCATCTACCAGGTCATCGGCATCGACGTCTTTGCTGCCACCGGCATCCAGACGGTGCTGCTGCTGTTCGGCATCGGCGGCATGATCGCAGGCTCCGTCTCCGCCATCTTCGCCCGGCGGCTGACCACCATGATCGCCTTCTCCTCCGCCGCCCAGATCGGCTACATCTATATGGGCCTGGGCATGGGGACCCAGGCCGCCCTGGCGGCGGTGCTGTTCCAGATCGTGTCCCACGCCCTGACCAAGCCCATGCTGTTTCTGTCCGGTGCGGACCTGGCGGCTGCCTCCGGCGGACACAAGGACTTCAACAGCCTCCGGGCCGCCGCCCACCGGGACCCCGCCGCCGGCTGCGTATTCACCGTGGGAGCCCTGTCCATGGTGGGCATTCCCATCTTCGCGGGCTTCATCCCCAAGCTGTACTTTGCCGCCGCGGCCTTCCATATGGGCTGGCGGACCTGGGCGGTGCTGCTGGCGCTGGCCCTGTCCACCCTGCTGAACGTGCTGTATTTCCTGTATACCATGTTGCTTCTGTGGGTGCCGGAGGCCGGAGAAAAGCGGGACCGCCGCCTGAAATGGGCCGCCGTGCCGGGCCTTGTATTCGCGGCCCTGAACATCGCTGTTGGCCTGCGGTCCTATGGGCTCATGGACCTGTTCCGGCAGGGCATGGACCTGTTCTGCCAGTGAAAGGGAGGAGAGAAATATGTTATATCTGATCCTCCTGCTGCCGCTGGCTATGGCGGCCCTGAGCCTGATCCGGAATGACCGGGCCCGCACGGTGATCCTAGCCGTGGGCCAGGCCCTGCTGCTTGCGCTGCTGATTGGTGCCTGCACCCTGGGCGACACGGCCACACCAGTGTGGCACATGACCGCCGACCTGACGTTTTCCCTGCGGCTGGACGGCCTGGGCCGGTTCTTCTGTCTGCTGACCGCCGTGTGCTGGCTGCTGACCATCCCCTATGCCTCCGTCTACATGACCCACGAGGGGCACCATCCCCGTTTCTACGCATTTCTGATGCTGACGGAGGCGGCGGTGCTGGGCGCGGCCCTGGCGGCAGACCTGGTAACTCTGTACCTGTTCTATGAGCTCACCACCCTGCTCTCCTTTCCCCTGGTGCTGCACACTCAGCGGCCCAAGGCCCTGCTGGGCGCGGTAAAATACCTGTACTACTCCGTCTGCGGCGGCTTCATCGCCCTGTTCGGCGTGGTGCTGCTGGCCCAGCAGTCCTCCCTGACCTTCGTTCGTGGCGGCTATTTCCAGACGCTCTCTCCTACCCTGCTGGCTGCATCGTTTCTGATGCTGCTGGGCTTCGGGGCCAAGGCGGGTCTGTACCCCCTGCACAACTGGCTGCCCTCAGCCCATCCCGTGGCCCCGGCCCCGGCCCATGCTCTGCTCTCCGGCATCATCGCCAAGGTGGGGGCCATCGCTGCCATCCGGGTCATTTACTTCACCTTAGGCGCAGAGGCTCTGCGGGGCACCTGGGTCCAGACCGTGTGCATCGTTCTGACCCTGGTGACCATTTTCATGGGCTCGTTTATGGGCTGCACGGAAAACGGCCTGAAAAAGCGTCTGGCCTACTCCAGCATTTCCCAGATTTCCTATGTGCTGCTGGGCGTATTCCTCATGACTCCGGTGGGCCTGCTGGGTGGACTTTTGCAGCTGCTGTTCCACGCCCTGGCCAAGATCGGCGTGTTCCAGTCCGCTGGGTCCATCATTTTCCTGACGGAAACGGAAACCATCGACGGCTTCCCGGGTCTGGGCCGCCGGATCCCCTTCACCATGGGCTGCTTCGCCGCCCTGGCTCTGTCCCTGGTGGGCATCCCCCCCTTCGGCGGCTTCTTCAGCAAATGGTATCTGGCTCTGGGCGCCCTGGACGGCATGTCCGCCCCCCTGTGCTATATCATTCCGGCGGTGCTGCTGATCTCGGCGCTTTTGACGGCGGCCTACCTGTTTCCGCCGCTGTGCCGCGCCTTCTTTCCGGGGCAGGATTTCCCGGCCCATAGCCGGGTCCGGGAGCCGCTGCTGCTGGTGCTGTCCCTGGCACTGTTCGCCGCAGCCAGCCTGATCCTGGGCCTGCTGTCCGGCATCACTGTCCCCGTGATGGAGCACATCGCCGGGTCCATTCTGTAAGGGGGTGCGCCATATGAACGGAATCCTTCTCCTGCTGCCGGTGTTTCTGCCGCTGGTGCTGGGTCTGCTGTCCTACTTCCTGCCCATCCGCAGCGAGGGGCAGCGCCGCCTGGTATACAGCGTCCTGATCCTGGGCACCACTGCCCTGGCCTGGCTGGCCATCCTCCTGTGCGATGACGGCGCCTTCACCCTGCTGCATTTTTCCACCCGGCTGACCATCGCCTTCCGCATGGACGGCGCGGCCCGGCTGTTTGCCGGACTGTCGGCCACCCTGTGGCCCTTTACCATGCTCTATGGCTTCGACTATATGCGCCACGAGAAGCATCTGCATATGTTCTGGGCCTTCTTCACCGCCTCCTTCGGCGTAACCCTGGGCATCGCCTTCTCCGCCAATATGATGACCATGTACCTGTTCTATGAGCTGCTGACCCTGGCCACCCTGCCCCTGGTGATGCAGCCCATGACCAAGGCCGCCAAAAAGGCCGGCATCAAGTACCTGGTCTACTCCATCTCCGGCGCGGCCCTGGCGTTTATCGGCCTGGTGTTCCTGGCCATCCACGACGCGGTGGACTTCACCCTGGGCGGCCATCTGGCGGGCTACGACGGCGACGTGTCCATACTGTTGGCGGTGTTTGCCCTGTCCTTTGTGGGCTTCGGCGTCAAGGCGGCCATCTGGCCGCTGCACGGCTGGCTTCCCTCGGCGGCGGTGGCCCCCACCCCCGTCACGGCCCTGCTCCACGCGGTGGCGGTGGTAAAGGCCGGTGCCTTCGCCTGCATCCGCCTGATCTATTACAGCTTCGGCCCGGACATTCTGTCCGGTACCTGGGCCCAGCAGCTGGCGCTGCTGCTGCCCATCATCACCATTGTATACGGCTCCTGTATGTCCCTGAAGCAGCGGCACTTCAAGCTGCGGCTGGCCTATTCCACGGTGTCGAACCTGTCGTACATTCTGTTTGCCGCCGCCCTGATGACCACCCAGGCCCTGGCCGCCTCGTTCCTGCACCTGATCGTCCACTCGGTGGTGAAGATCATGGCCTTTTTCACGGCCGGTGCGGTGCTGCATTACGCCCACCGGGAGTATGTGCCCCAGCTGGAGGGCCTGGCCCGGTATATGCCGGTGACCTTCGCCTGCTTCACGGCGGCGGCCTGCGCCCTGACGGGCATCCCCCCCTTCAACGGCTTCGTCAGCAAGTGGTACATCGCCCGGGCGGCGGTGGATATCGGCGGCTGGCTGCCGCTGGTGGGCTTCGCAGCTCTGCTGGTGTCGGCCCTGCTGACGGCGGCGTATATGTTCCAGGTGGTGCTGAAGGCCTGGTTCCCCCCGGACGGAGGCCCCGGCCATTCCGGAGGGCTCCGCTCATGAGGCAGGCTGGATGATGACCGTCCCCACCGCCATCCTGGCGGCGGCCTGCCTGGTGATGGGCCTGTTCCCCCATTGGCTGCTGGACGTGATCGGAAAGGCGGTGGGCCTGTGATGCTGCTTCTTCTGATCCTGCTGCCCCTGGCGGGGGCCCTTCCCCTGCTGCTGACCCGCAGCGAAAGCGAGACGCGGCTGGGCCGCTGGTCCTGCGCCGTCACGGGGCTGACGCTTCTTGTGATGGTGCTGGCTGTATGCACCCGGTTCGGCGAATCCCTGGATATCCCCCTGTGCGGCATCCGCTTCACCCTGGACGGCTTCCGGTGCATCTATGGGCTGGTGGTGAGCTTCATGTGGTTCGTGTCGGCCCTGCTGACGCCCCAGTATTTCCGGGGCCATCACCACCTGCGGCGCTACCACTTCTTCTTCCTGCTGTGCCTGAGCTTCACCATGGGCGTGTTCCTGTCGGCGGACCTGTACACCACCTTCCTGTTCTTCGAGCTGATGAGCCTCAGCTCCTATGCCTGGGTGGTGCAGGAGGAGTCCCCCGACGCCCTGGACGCGGGAAAGACCTATCTGACCATTGCGGTGCTGGGCGGCCTTGTGACCCTGATGGGCCTGTTCCTGCTGTACCGCCTTACCGGCACCCTGGTCATCGCCGACCTGCCCGGCCTCTGCGCCGGGGTGACGGACCGCTCCCAGCTGTGGGCGGCGGCGCTGTGCATCTTCTTCGGCTTTGCGGCCAAGGCGGGCGTGTTCCCGCTGCACATCTGGCTGCCCAAGGCCCACCCGGTGGCCCCGGCCCCGGCCAGCGCCCTGCTGTCCGGCGTCCTCACCAAGGCGGGCATCTTCGGTGCCCTGATCATCACGGCGGACCTTCTCCCCAGCGAGCACCGGTGGGGCGTCCTGCTGCTGGCGCTGGGCGCGGTGACCATGGTGCTGGGCGCGGCCATCGCCGTGTTCTCCAACAACCTCAAGTATATTCTGGCCTGCTCCTCCCTGTCCCAGATCGGGTTCATCCTGGTGGGCACGGCGGCCCTGTCCCTGCTGGGGCAGCACAACGCCCTGGCCGCCCACGGCACGGTGCTGTATATGATGAACCACTCCCTGGTGAAGCTGACCCTGTTTCTGCTGGCCGGCGTGGTATACTGCAATACCCACGCCCTGGACCTGAACCAGATCCGGGGCTTCGGCCGGGGCAAGCCCCTGCTGCATATCCTGTTTCTGTGCGGGGCCTGCTCCCTGGCGGGTATCCCGGGCTTCCTGGGGTATATCAGCAAGACCCTGGTCCACGAGTCCCTGGTGGAGCTGGCCGCCGAAAGCGGCAGTCTGGGCGTCACGGCGGTGGAATGGCTGTTCCTGTTCTCCGGCGGCCTGACGGCGGCGTATCTGACGAAAATCTACGCGGCGCTGTTCTGGCAGAAGCCCGCCGCCTCCACCGGCAGGACCTGGGGCACCCCCGCCACCACGGCGGCGCTGATCCTGGCGGCCCTGCCGCTGCCGGTGCTGGGACTGCTGCCCCATGTGCTGGCGGAGCCGGTGGCCGCCCTGGCCCTGCCCTTCGTGGGCGGACACCCCTTCGGCCACGCCGTCCATTATCTGGCCTGGAAAAATCTCAAGGGCGTGGCCATCTCCCTGACCATCGGCATGGCGGTGTACTTCCTGTTCATCCGCCTGGTGCTTATGGACCGCCGGGAGGGCCAGGTGGTGTACCTGGAGCGCTGGCCCCGCTGGCTGAGCCTGGAGGACCGGGTGTACCGCCCGGCTATCCGGGGGCTGTACCGGCTGCTGAACGTGGTGCTGCGGGCCGTGTGCGACGCGCTGGACTTCCTGGTGCTGCTGGCCCGGCGTACCTTCCTGCGGGACTCCCGTCCCCGCCGCCGGAAATCCCCCCGCAGCGCCGTGCTCCACGCCATGACCCACGGCGGACAGCGCACGGAGCAGGAGGCCGCCGACCGGCTGGGCACCATCCTGGACACCATCCGCCGGATGGAGGGCAGCCTGTCCTATGCCCTGCTGATGGCCTGCCTGGGATTGTGCGTCGTCCTGGTGTGCATCCTGCTGTACGTTTTCTGATTGCAAAAGAGCTGCCGCAGCCTCGCGGCAGCTCTTTTGTTTGCGCAGGAAACAGTTGTATTTGCCCGGTTGGTGTGATATACTGCTATATTGATATGATAGCATTCCGGGGGCGTGTACCCCCATGAGAAATGAGGGATTGTATATGAAAATCGTAGTGTTGGCCGGCGGCCTCAGCACCGAGCGGCAGGTATCCTTGACCAGCGGCACCGGCGTGTGCCGCGCCCTGCGGGAGCGGGGCCACCAGGCCATCCTGGTGGATATGTTCCTGGGGCTGGAGGATTACAACGGCAGCCTGGCGGATATCTTCGACGCGCCGGACGGCCTGTGCGGCGACAACCGGGTCCACTCCACCGAGCCGGACCTGGAGGCCGTGCGCCGCAGCCGCCGGGATCAGGGCCCTTCCATGCTGGGAAAGGACGTGCTGGCGGTGTGTGCCATGGCGGACCTGGTGTTCCTGGCTCTCCACGGCGCCTGCGGCGAGGACGGACGCATCCAGGCCACCCTGGACCTGCTGGGCGTGCCCTATACCGGCAGCGGCTATCTGGGCAGCGGCATGGCCATGGACAAATCCGTCACCAAGCGCATCATGGACGCCGCCGGGGTGCCCACCGCCCCCTGGCACGACGTGCGCTATACCCGGGAGGACATTCCCCGTCTGGCCCGGGAGCTGCCGGTGCCCTGCGCCGTGAAGATCATCAACGGCGGCAGCTCCATCGGCGTGGAGCTGCCGGACACCCGGGAGGAGCTGGCCCAGACCCTGGAGCGGATGCTGGCCTACGGAAACCACGTCATCGTGGAGAAGAAGATCAAGGGTCGGGAGATCCAGGTGGGCGTTCTGGGCGACACCTACCTCCCCGCCGTGGAGATCATCCCCCGGGGGGGCCTATTTCGACTATTTCTGCAAGTATCAGAAGGACGGCGCCCAGGAGATCTGCCCCGCCCCCATCACCCAGGAGCAGTGGCGCACCGTGGGCGAGCTGGCCCTGCGCCTGCACCGGGCCCTGGACCTGGGCGTCTATTCCCGGGCGGACTTCATCCTGGATGAGGAGGGGAGCTTCTGGTGCCTGGAGATCAACACCCTGCCCGGCATGACCCCCACCAGCCTGGTGCCCCAGGAGGCGGCCCAGGTGGGTCTGAGCTATGGCGACCTGTGCCAGCGCATTGTGGACGAGTCCCTGGCCCTGCGCAAGGGAGGCCGGGCATGAGGCCCCTGCCGGCGGCGGACATCTGCCGCGCCGTAGGCGGGACCTTCCTTCAGACCGGCGGCGGCACCGTCACCGGCGTCACCAGCGACAGCCGCCAGATCGCCTCCGGCGACCTGTTCATCCCCTTGGTAGGGGCAAGGTTCGACGGGCATGACTACATCGACACGGCCCTGTCCGCCGGAGCTGCCGGCTGCCTGTGCAGCCGTGTGCCGGAGACCCTGCTGCCCGGCCGGTTCTATATCCGGGTGCAGGACACTACCCTGGCCCTGGGCGCTCTGGCCGCCTGGTACCGCAGCCTGTATGACATCCCCGTGGTGCAGGTCACCGGCTCCGCCGGAAAGACCACCACCAAGGAGATGATCGCCTCGGTGCTGTCCCGGCATTTCCGGACCCTGAAAACCCAGGCCAATCTCAACAACCACATCGGCACGCCCCAGACCCTGCTGCGGCTGGAGCCCTGCCATCAGGCGGCGGTGATCGAAACGGGCATGGACCACTTCGGCCAGATCCGCTATATGGGCAGCTTAGTGCAGCCCACCATCGCCGTGATCACCAACGTCGGCGACGCCCACATTGAAAACCTGGGCGGCACCCGTCAGGGGACCCTGCGGGCCAAGTGCGAGATTTTCGACCACCTGTGCCCCGGCGGCCTGGCAGTGCTGTGCGGCGACGATGAACTGCTCAACGGCCTGGACCTGCCCTTTGAGACCCTCCGCTGCGGCAGAAGCGAGCACTGCAATGTCCGGGTCACGGACATCGTCCGCCGGGGCATCGACGGCCTGGACTGCACCGTCACCACTCCCCGCCGCAGCTACCGGCTGTCCATCCCCTCCCCCGGGGACTACATGATCTACTCCGCCTCCATGGCCGTGGCCATCGGCGAATATCTGGGCCTGTCGGAGCAGGAGATCGTCGAGGGCGTGGCCGGGTATGTGTCCACCGGCTCCCGTATGCGGCGCATCCGCCTGCCGGAGGACCGCCTCATCATCGACGACTGCTACAACGCCAATCCCCAGGCCATGGAAGCGGCGCTGGAGATTCTGGCGGACACCGCCTGCCGCCGCCGGGTGGCGGTGCTGGGCGACATGGGGGAGCTGGGCCCCATCAGCCGGGACGCCCACCTGCAGGTGGGCCGCACCACTGCCCGGCTGGGGCTGGACGCGGTGATCGCCATCGGCCCCAAGGCCGCCGCCATCGCCGAGACTGCCGGTCCCCGGGCACAGCATTTCGCCGCCATTGAGGAGGCCCTTCCGGCCCTGCGCCGGGAATTCACCCCCCGGCACCGCCGTGCTGGTGAAGGCGTCCCACGCCATGGAATTCGGCAAAATTGTCATTGAATTGGAAAAAATGTAACGAATCGACCATATGATAGATATCAGCGTAACCGACCTGGTCAAGTCCTTTGACCTGGAAAAGAAAATACTGGACGGTGTGTCCTTCCAGATCGACACCGGTGAGCGGGTAGGCCTGCTGGGCAAAAACGGCGCGGGGAAATCCACGCTGTTCAACATCCTCACCGGGGAGCTGGATTATGACTCCGGCCAGGTGCTCATCGCCCCCGGCCGCCGGGTGGGCCTGATCTCCCAGATCCCGGTGTATCCTGAGGGCTACACCGTGGAAGACGTTCTGCGCTCCGCCTTTCAGCGCACCACCGCCCTGAAGGAGGAGATGGACCGCCTGACCCGGCAGATGGAGCAGGGGGACAGCGATCCCCAGACCCTGCGGCGCTACGGCGCTTACCGCCCGGTTCGAGGGCCTGGGCGGCTATGACACCGACACCGCCGTCAACAAGGTCTCCAACGGCCTGTCCATCGACGGCAATATGCGCCAGCGGCTGTTTGACCAGCTGTCCGGCGGGGAGAAAACCCGGGTGAACCTGGGCCGCCTGATCCTGGAGGACACGGACATTCTCCTGCTGGACGAGCCCACCAACCACCTGGACCTGCAGGCCACCGAGTGGCTGGAGGAGTATATCCGCTCCTTCCGGGGCACCGTGGTCACCATCTCCCACGACCGCTATTTCCTGGACCGCACCGTCACCCGCATCATTGAAATTCTGGACGGCAAGGCGGAGTTTTACAGCGGGAACTACAGCTTTTATGCCATTGAAAAGGAGCGCCGCTATCAGGAGCGCATGAAGCAGTATCTGAAGGAGCAGGCCAAGATCCAACAGCTGGAGAAGGCGGCGGAGCAGATGCACCTGTGGGCCTTTATGGGCAACGACGCCCTGCACAAGCGGGCCTTTTCCATGGAAAAGCGCATCCAGCGCATGCGCACCGTGTCCAAGCCCACCCGGGCCAAGAAGATGGACGCCCGCTTCGCCAGCCGGGAGTTCCGGGGCGACGAGGTACTGCAGCTGAAGGGCGTGTCCAAGTCCTTCGGTGACCGCACCCTGTTTTCCGACGTGTACCTGCGGGTGGAGGGCGGCGAGCGCATCGCCTTTCTGGGAGAAAACGGCGCAGGGAAAACCACCCTGCTGAACATGATCACCGGGGCCGAGCCCGTGGACAGCGGCATCATCCGCATGGGGCCCGCCATCCGGGCGGCCTATCTGCCTCAGATCATCCACTTTGAGCACCCGGAGCGCTCCTTGCTTGACACCATGCTCTATGAAAAGAAGGGCATGACGCCCCAGACCGCCCGCAACCGCCTGGCGGCCTATCAGTTCCAGGGGGAGGACGTGTTCAAAAGCGTGTCGGTCCTCTCCGGCGGCGAGCTCAGCCGCCTGCGGCTGTGCATGCTCATGGACGAGGAGATCAACTTCCTGATCCTGGACGAGCCCACCAACCACCTGGATATCGCCTCCCGAGAGTGGATCGAGGAGGCGGTGGAGGCCTTCGACGGTACCCTGCTGTTCGTGTCCCATGACCGGTATTTCATCAATCGCTTCGCCACGCGGGTCTGGGAGCTGGCGGAGGGTACCATCAACGACTATCCCATGGGCTTTGCCCAGTACCGGGCCGCCAAGGCGGAGGAGAAGAAGCCCGCCCCCGCCCCGGTCCAGAAGAAAAAGCAGGACACCCGACCCCCTCGGGCCGGACGGGAAAAGCAGGCCGCCCGCCGCCAGCTGACCATCTGTGAAACCGGCATCTCCAAGCTGGAGGACCGCTGCCGCCAGCTGGACGCCGAAATGGAACAGAACGCCTGCGACGCGGAAAAGCTCCAGGAGCTGTATCGGGAAAAGCAGGAGGTAGAGGCCCGGCTGGAGCAGGAAATGGCCCGCTGGGAGGAGCTCTCCCAGCAGGCAGAGGAATAACAGGAGGACCATTATGCGTGATATTTTGTGTATGTACTACTCCCGCACCGGCGCCACCCGCCAGGCCATGACGGAGATCGCTCAGGCCCTGGACGCGGAGCTGGTGGAGCTTACCGACGGCGTGGACCGCCAGGGCGCCCGGGGCTATCTCCGCTCCGGCATGGACGCCATGCGCCGGGCCACCCTGCCGCTGGCCCCCTATGAAACGGAGCGCCCCCTGTCCGAATACCGGCTGGTGATCCTAGGCACCCCCGTGTGGGCGGGCCGCTGCGCCTCCCCGGTCCGGGCGCTGCTGAAGCGCCGGGGGCTGGAGCTGGAAAGGGTAGCCTATGTGCTGACCCGGAAAAGCTCCCGGAAGTATGAGGAGATTTATGAGCAGATGGACCAGTACACCGCCCGGCCCCACCTGCTGGAGGTATCCCTGCGGCCGGGAGCCGTGGGGTATGAGTTCTGGCGGGACAAGCTGGTGGGCGAGGTGCGCCGCTATCTGGACGCCCAGTAAGGAGTCCGTATGCTGGAGAAATTACAAGCCATCGCCCGGCGGCTGGACCAGGTGGAGCGGCAGCTGTCGGACCCGGCGGTGTACGCCGACCGGGAGTCCCTGACCCGCCTGAGCCGGGAGCAGAAGGATCTGACCCCCATCGTGGCCGCCTTCCGGGCCTGGCAGCAGGCGGAGGCGGACTGCGCCGGGGCCCAGGAGCTGCTGTCGGACCCGGAAATGCGGGAGCTGGCCCAGGAGGAGCTGCATCGGGCCCGCCAGGAGCGGGACCGCCTGTCGGAGGAGCTTAAACGCCTGCTGCTGCCCCGGGACCCCAACGACGACCGGAACGTCATCCTGGAGGTCCGGGCCGGCATCGGCGGCGAGGAGGGGGCCCTGTTTGCGGCGGACCTGCTGCGGATGTACGCCCTGTATGCCGAGCGCCGGGGCTGGAACATGGAGCTGGTGTATGAAAACACCACGGAGCTGGGCGGCGTCAAGGAGGCCAGCGCCACTATCGAGGGACAGGGGGCCTGGTCCCGCCTGAAATTCGAGGCCGGGACCCACCGGGTCCAGCGGGTGCCGGAAACCGAGTCCTCCGGCCGCATCCAGACCTCCGCCGCCACCGTGGCCGTGATGCCTGAGGCGGAGGAGGTGGAGTTCACCATCGACCCCAAGGACTTACAGATCGACACCGTCCGCTCCTCCGGCGCAGGAGGACAGCACGTCAACAAAACGGAATCCGCCATCCGCATCACCCACCTGCCCACCGGCACGGTGGTGGAGTGCCAGGATGAGCGCAGCCAGTATAAAAACAAGGACCGGGCCATGAAAATCCTGCGCTCCAAGCTCTACGAGGCCCAGCAGGAGAAGCAGAACGCCGCCATTGCCGCCCAGCGGAAAAGCCAGGTGGGCACCGGCGACCGGTCCGGCAAGATCCGCACCTATAACTTCCCCCAGAACCGGGTCACCGACCACCGGCTTACCGGGGACGTGAAAAATTTCAACATTGCCGCCGTTATCAACGGCGACCTGGACCCCCTTGTGGATGCGCTGACCCTGGCCGACCAGGCCAGGCGCCTGCAGGAGGGCGCAGAGAAAGGAGAATGAACCATGGAAGCTCCCATCAAAACCCGTTATGACAAGGCCGGTCCCCAGGTGGCCGAGGCCCTGCGCCGCCGCCGGTTTGAGGCCCACTATGTCTCCACCGCCCAGGAGGCCCTGGAGCTGGCCCTGACCCTGATCCCCAAGGACCGCACCGTGTCCTGGGGCGGCACCGCCACCGCCGCCCAGATCGGCCTGATGGACCGCCTGCACCAGGGTGACTATCAGCTCATCGACCGGGACACCGGCAAGACCCCGAAGAAAAGCAGGCCCTGATGCGCCAGGCCCTGACCTGCGGCACCGTCATCATGAGCAGCAACGCCATCTCCGCCGACGGCCAGCTGGTGAACATCGACGGCAACGCCAACCGGGTGGCCGCCCTGTGCTTTGGGCCGGAAAGCGTCCTGGTCATCGCCGGGATGAACAAGGTCATGGGCGACCTGGACAGCGCCATCGCCCGGGCCCGCCAGGTGGCGGCTCCCGCCAACGCCCAGCGCTTCGACATCAAGACTCCCTGCGCCGTTACCGGAAGCTGCGGCGACTGCACCAGTCCCGACTGCATCTGCTGCCAGATGGTCATCACCCGGGCCTGTCGCCCTGCCGGCCGCATCAAGGTCATTCTGGTGGGCGAGGATCTGGGCTTTTAAGGCAAAAGAGGGATCCACTTGAACACCATTGTTTTTCACCCGGAATCGGACCCGGCCGCCATACAGGAGGCCGCGGCCATTCTGCGCCGGGGGGGGCTTTTGGGCATTCCCACGGAAACCGTATACGGCCTGGGAGCCGACGCCCTGAACGAGGACGCCGTGGTCCGCATTTTCCTGGCCAAGGGACGGCCCCAGGACAATCCCCTGATCATTCATGTGCCCGACGCCTCCTGGCTGGAGCAATACTGCCGGGACGTGCCGCCGGAGGCCTATCGCCTGGCGGAGCGGTTCTGGCCTGGCCCCCTGACCATGATCCTGCCCCGGCGGGATATCGTTCCCCTGCAAACCACCGGCGGCCTGGAGACGGTGGGCGTCCGCTGCCCAAATCATCCGGTGACCCTGGCCATCATCGAAGCCGCCGGTGTCCCCATTGCCGCCCCCAGCGGCAACACCTCCGGCCGTCCCAGTCCCCACCACCGCCGCCCACATGATCGAGGATATGGACGGCAGGATCGACGGCGTGGTGGACGGCGGGCCGTGCCGTGTGGGCGTGGAATCGACCATCATCGACCTGACGGTGACGCCCCCGGCTGCTGCGGCCCGGCGGTCTGCCTCTGGAGGCCCTGGAGGAGGTGCTGGGGAGGTATCCGTGGACAAGGCCGTCACCGGCCTGCTGGCCGCCGGAGAGCATCCCAGGGCCCCGGGGATGAAATACCGGCACTATGCCCCCACGCGCCGGTCACTGTGGCTACCGGCACGCCGGACCGCAGCGCCCGCCGCATCCTGGGCCTGCTGTCGGACCAGGCGGGGGTCATCTGCTTTGATGAGTATGCCCGCTGTATGCCGGGCACATCATCCATCGTCTGGGCCCGGCGGCAGACAAATCCGCCCAGGCCCGGCACGTATTCGACGCCCTGCGCACCTTCGACGGCACGGACGTCACGGAAATTTTCGCCCAGTGCCCCGATGACGGGGGCCTGGGTCTGGCGGTGGCCAACCGCCTGAAAAAGGCGGCGGGCTTCCACCTGGTGGACGCCGACCGGCCCATTCTCATCGGCCTCACCGGCGGCACCGGCGCGGGAAAAACCAGCGCTCTGGCGGCCCTGGAGGACCTGGGCGGCACGGTGCTGGACTGCGACGCCGTGTATCACGAGATGCTCCGCACGGACCCCGCGCCGCCGGGGGCCATCGAACGGGTCTTCGGCCCGGTGTTCGGCCCCGACGGACCCTGGACCGGCAGAAGCTGGGGAACATCGTGTTTTCTCCGACCCCGCCGCGCTGGACCGGCTGAACGCCATCGTGTACGAATACCTGCCGCCGGAGCTGATGCGCCGGGCGGCGGGACAGGGTCCCTGGTGGGGCTGGACGCCATCAACCTGGTGGAAAGCGGCCTGGGGGAGGCTGTGCGCCTGCACCGTGGCGGTGCTGGCCCCGGCGGAGGACCGGGTCCGCCGCATCATGGCAGCGGGACGGCATATCCGGAGACTATGCCCGGCTGCGTATTCAGCCCAGCCGTCCGACAGCTTTTACCGGGAGCACTGCACCATGTGCTGGAAAATCAGGAGGAGCGCCGGACCGGCGCAGTTCCGGGAGAAGGCGGAGATTTTTTTCCGGGATCTGCTGCGGCAGCTCCACCATATCAGAAGGAGGACATGAACAATGACCGATGAAATGAAAGCCAAAAGCGAGCTGCTGTTTTCCAGCGCAAAAACGGCTATGACCGGGTGGACCAGGCAGACGCTGGACGCCATGGAGGCCTATTGCCGAGACCTACAAGCAGTACCTGGACAACGGCAAGACCGAGCGGGAGTGCACGGCCCACACCGTGGCGCTGGCGGAGGCGGCGGGCTTTATCCCCTATGAGCGGGCATGGCCCTGCAGCCCGGCGACCGGGTGTACCGGGTGAACCGGGGCAAGAAGAGCGTGATGCTGGCCGTGATCGGCCGGGAGAGCCTGTCCGAGGGCGCACAGATCGTGGCCTGCCACATCGACTCTCCCCGTCTGGATCTGAAGCCTCATCCCATTTATGAGGACAGCGAGCTGTGCCTATGGCAAGACCCATTACTACGGCGGCATCCGCAAGTACCAGTGGGTGGCGATCCCCCTGCAGCTGCGGGGTGGTAGCCCTGAAGGACGGCACGGCGGTGTCCGTGGTGCTGGGCGAGGGCGACGAGAGCCCAAGTTCGTCATCAATGATCTGCTGCCCCATCTGGGCGGGAGCAGGGGAAGAAGCCCCTCAACGAGGCCATTGCCGGTGAGACGCTGAATATTCTTATGGGCAGCCGTCCCTTGGGCGACAGCGAGGACAGCGACCGTGTGAAGCTGCGGGTGCTGGATCTGCTCCACGAGAAGTACGGCATCTGCGAGGATGACCTGACATCCGCCGAGCTGGAGGTGGTCCCCGCCTTTAATGCCACGGACCTCGGTCTGACCGCAGCCTGATCGGCGCCTACGGCCACGATGACCGGGTGTGCAGCTATGCGGCCCTGAAGGCTCTGCTGGAGCTGGAGACCCCCACCAAGACCGCCGTTTGTATGCTGGCGGACAAGGAGGAGATCGGCTCTATGGGCGTCACCGGTATGCAGTCCGCCTTCTTCGACACCTTTATGCAGGATCTGTGCGAGAGCCAGGGCGTGGCGCTGCGGGTGTGCTATGAGAACGCTTTCTGCCTGTCCGCGGACGTGACGGCGGCCTATGACCCCAACTTTGCCGAGGTGTATGAGAAGCGCAACGACGCTCAGGTGAACCACGGTCTGGGGCTGTGCAAGTACACGGGCGCCCGTGGCAAGGGCGGCTCCTCCGATGCCGACGCCGAGACGGTGGCTTATGTCCGCCGGGTGATGGACGAGGCCGGCGTGGTGTGGCAGATCGGTGAGATGGGCAAGATCGACGCCGGCGGCGGCGGTACGGTGGCCCAGTATATGGCCAATCGCAACATCACCACCATTGATGCCGGTGTGCCGGTGCTGAGTATGCACGCCCCTTCGAGACGGTGGGCAAGCTGGATTGCTACATGAACTATCTGGGCTGCAAGGCCGTCTATCTGGCATAAAAGTGCAAATAAATACACGAAACAGGAACCGGCGTGACCTTTACGGGTCAAGCCGGTTCCTGTTTCGTTATTATTAAAGAAAAATGTCATTTGCTTCCATTCTGCGACAGCGGCAGCGCCATATACTTTTTTGTCTCGCAAAACCCCAGCGACGCATACAGGCGCAGCGCATCTCTGTTACGGGACATCACCTTCAACTCAATGCTGGCAGCGCCGCAGCCCGACGCAAACTCCTGAAACTTACGGAATAGATCTTTGGCGATTCCCTTCCCACGGTAGCCCTCTTCGACATACAGGGCATCGACGATGGCGATGGGCTGCAAGAGCACCTGCGGGATCCGGTATGTAAATCCATAGAGATATCCAACGATGATCCCATGGTCCTCTGCAACATAAGCCTTACAGCCTTCTGCGGCTATTTGCCCGGCGTAATTGTCCTCTATGACGACCTCTGGACTCAAATTAGGATCAAATCGGGCCTCATAACGGATCAGCTTCGTCAGGAGTGCATCCATATGCACACAGTCATTTTTGTGGCTTCTCGGATGTTCATAATAAATTCCTTCCGTACTTCATCTACTGCCTGCGGGCGGTGAGATAGTCATCGCCGGGCCGCCAGTAGGGACAGCTGTCTGTCTGGGAGGAGAGGAAGCGCACCATCTCGTCCTCGTCCAAGTCCATGTCGCAGACATAATCGTCGTAGTTCTCATCGTACTGATAGAACACACAGCTCTCACACTTGGTCATTGGATGTCCTCCTTTGCTGCCGTCCTCCGCCACCAGCCGGGTGGACAGGAAGGAGGTACGGCGATAGTAGATCAGCGTGGCGGCGCTGCACACCAGCCATCCGGCAGGATAGCCCATGACCAGCGGGATCAGCTCATGGGAGATGTAGTGGGACATAATGAACAGGTAGACCTGTCGGAACAGCACAAAGGAGCACAGCATGATGATCATGGTGGCCTTACTGTTTCCGGCGCCCCCGCAGGGCAGCTGCGTAGACCTGATTAAAGCAGCACAGCACATAGAAGGGGGAGATACACCGCAGCAGCAGAGCGCCGTAGGCCACCACCTCCGGCTTCCGGTTGAAAAAGGCCGTCATCTGCGGGGCAAAGACCAGCACCGGAATCATCACCAGCACCGTGGCGGCCATGGCAATGGCCAGCGCACGGCGCACGCCCTGCCGAGCACGGGGCTCGTTGCCGCGGCCCAGATTCTGCCCCACAAAGGTAGTGGCGGACAGGGCCAGAGACTGCATCGGCAGCAGCATCAGCTGGTCGATCTTGGTATAGGCCGTCCAGCCGCCCATGCAGTCGGCGCCGAAGGAGTTGATGTAGGACTGGACAAAGACATTGGAGAAGGCGGTGATGGCCATTTGCAGAGCGGAGGGGACGCCCACCCGGATGATCTGCCGCAGCACAGGAAGATGGATGCGAAGGTCACGGGGATCAGCCGCACCGCCTGCTGTGTCCGCAGAAGGACAACGATCACCAGCAGCGCCGAGATGGCCTGTGCAATAACCGTAGCCCAGGCCACGCCCTCCACACCCATACCGAACCGCAGCACGAACAGCAGGTCCAGCGCCGTGTTCAGTACGGCGGAGACCACCAGAAAATAGAAGGGGCGGCGGGAATCCCCCACGGCTCGGAGAATGCCAGAGCCCATGTTATAGATCAGTAGGCCGCTGATGCCGCCGAAATAGATGGTCAGATAGGCGGAGGACTCCGGAAACACCTCGGCAGGGGTGTTCATCAAACGCAGCATCAGGGGCGTAAAGCCGATGCCCAGCGCCGTGAATACTGCACACAGGATCACCGTCAGCACCAGCGCCGTGTGGACGGCGTCGTGGACCCTCTCCGTGCGTCGTGCGCCGTAGTACTGGCTGATGACCACGCCGGCGCCGCTGGAAAAGCCAAGAAAGCAGCCGATGAGCATATTGACGATGGGGCCCACTGTGCCTACGGCGGAGAAGGCCTCGTTGGAGACGAAATTGCCCACCACCCATGTATCCACCATGTTGTACAGCTGCTGGAAGATGTTGCCCGCCAGCAGCGGCAGCGCAAAAGCGAATCAGATGGCCGGTGATATTGCCTTCGGTCATATCCACGCCGGAGTGGGTCGGATGAGGGTGCTGGATATGGTGCATAGTCTTGCGTTCCTTTTACATGATTTTCGTATAGGTATAAGCATATCACGGTTTGGGCGGCGGTTCAATAGGCGTACCGCAAAATCCGGCAGCTACTCTACAAATTCCGACAGCTCTGCCGGACGCATGACGGACACCTCATAGGCCACTCGCTCCTGCGGCCCGGTCTCCAGATTCTTGGTGTAGGTGCGGCTCTGGATGCGGCCCTCCACCGTCAGACGGGCGCCCACCGCCAGAATGGACGTCTGACGGGCAACGGTACCCCATGCGATAAGGGGAGGTAGTCCGCTCGGCCATAGCGTCGGTTCACCGCCAGAATGATATCGCAGATCTCCCGTCCCAAGGGCGTGCAGCGCAGGGTAGGGGGCTTACAGAGCACGCCGGACAGCCGAATGCGATTCACCGGCCCCTCTCCACCGGGCTGGAGGGTCTGGGCAAAGACCGACACCACCAGCCGTGGCCCCCCCCCCGCTGCGGTTGTTGAAGGAGCGAAGCTGGCCGGTGACGGTGACGGCTGCGCCGGGGACAGGGGACACAGCTCCAGCAGCGGCTGGGGACGATCACCGGCAGACAGTCCTCCTGCCCGGAGAGCCGGGGGACGGACAGCAGGAACCGGGAGAAGCTCTGGCTGTGGTTGACGTGGGACGGCTGCGGCTGGGTGAGAACCTGTCCGCACAGAAGAACGTGGTTGAAGTTCTGTTCCATATTCGGTCACCTCGTTGGTTGAAGTCAGCACACTATATGTACCGCCTGCGGAGAATATGTGCTTTTCAAACGGAAAGAAATCTGCTACAATGAAGCAAACGACCAAAGGAGCGTGAGACCATGCGTTATAAGGGGAAAGGTATACCGTCCGCCCAGTGAGGCTTACAGCCTCATCGTGCAGGTGACCTACGGATGCAGCCACAACGGCTGCGCCTTTTGCGATATGTACGACGACAAGCACTTCGCCATCCGACCCATGGAGGAGGTCCGGGAGGACTTCGAGATGGCCCGCCGGGCCTATAAAAAGGTAGAGCGGGTCTTTCTGGCGGACGGCGACGCCCTGATGCGGAAAAAACGGAGGAACTGAGCCAAATCCTGGGCCTGATCTACGGTCTGTTCCCGGAGTGCCAGCGGGTGACGTGCTACGCCTCGCCCACCAGTCTCAGATCAAAAGCGAGGAGGACTTGCGCCTGCTGCGGGTCTCAGGGCCTGACCATGGTGTATATGGGGCTGGAGTCCGGCTGTGATGAGGTGCTGCGCCGGATGAACAAGGGGCCACACGGCGGCGGCCATCGTGGCGGCGGGGCAGAAGGCCCGGCGCTGTGGACTGGCCCTGTCGGTAACGGCCATCTCAGGACTTGGGAGCCGGGAGCTGATGCGGGAGCACGCCATCGGTACGGCGGAGGCATTCAGCGCCATGAAGCCGGAGTACATCGGTCTGCTGACGCTGATGGTGGAGCCGGGTACGCCGCTGGAGAAATGGGTGCGTGAGGGCAGCTTTACCGTTCTTGGCCCGGAGGATATCCTGCGGGAGACGGAGCTGCTGCTCCAGCACATCGACAGCGAGGGCAGCGTTTTCCGGATGAACCACGCCTCCAACTACCTGACGCTGAAGGGGACGCTGAATCAGGACCGGGACGCCATGCTGGAGCGAGTGCGGAAGGGCCTGGAGGGCTACGGCCTGCGACCGGAGTACTTGCGTGCTCTGTGAGCGCTGCGAGCAAAGAACTGTAAAGTATTATTATTTCACAGAGGAAGCCGCCCTCCGGGGCGGCTTCCTCTGCACTCAGGCAGCGCCCGCCTGCGGGAGAAATGTTTTTCCTGTTGCCTTTTCGCTGGGAATTTGCTATAATAAACTGATTTTGTATCCTCTGCGGGTGAACGGGAAGGAGCGGCTATGCGTATTT